>ERZ772865.1912-NODE-1912-length-19551-cov-17.803703_pt1 | contig 19551 bp, 17 predicted proteins | sample MGYA00512133_ERZ772865 | MGnify/ENA primary metagenome ERZ772865 (study PRJEB29015, sample SAMEA2737722) | human gut metagenome | biome: human gut; feature: human-associated habitat; material: faeces | place: China | collected 2012 ...
CAGCCACCCCGTCTGCTTTGTGACCGGGCCGCGAATTACGGAAGTATCATTATCGGAGTACCAGATGACGGAACTATTCAACTTTCAAGGTTCGTGAGGGTGGACGTTTTGCCCTGCGGCAGGTGCCGCTTGGAAAATTGTCCCTTCACTTGGTAGGCATCGAGAAAGGCCAAATTATAACCAAAAATCAAAACTTCTTCAAAAATATAGAAATTTTTATGATTCTCTTATGAATTGCAGGCTGTGAGACATTAAAAACTTTAGAAATTTCGCTCTCGTTGTAGCCTTCATAGGCGTAGAGCGTCAACAGTTTGAGGTCATCTTCCGATAAATTTTCAAGAGCAGACAGCAACCGCTCGTTCTCAATTTCTCCGATCCATGTGAAGCGGCTCTTGGTTTCGCGGTAGGTATCCGTAACGGAAACGGCTTCCTGATACTTGTTCATAAGGGGCGAGTAGGATTCTTCGCCCTGTTCAAAGGACGGAGCGGTGATTTCCTGCGTGTGGTTCTGGTAAGAACGCGCAGCATTGAAAACAGACCAGTCATACTCATACATTGCCTGAATCGCTTCGATGCTCATGCCAGCATCCTCGTACTGCTTGCGCAACATAGCCCACTGACGGTCAAAATTCTTCTTTTCCAAACCATAATTAAAGCCCATGCGTAACCTCCAAATTTTCGATAAAACGAGAGAAGTCGAAAATTCGGAGATGCTACGGATATTTCGCCACTTGGGGCAGCCACGAAAAGAGGGCAAACATAAAACCTGCTCCTTTTCGGGAGCAGGCCATCTGAAGCTATAAAAATAGCCGGACAACAGCCGACCGAAAGATTGGAGATCTTTCAGTCAAGCTGCTGCCCGGCCATTTGGTGCTACGTTTCATACATTGCCATGTGGCAATGGCCCGTTGCTCGGTGCTAACAGTCCATATTCAGAGTGCGTTGCACCCGATTTTTATGAAACCAATGCTTACTTGGCTCGAATGGAAAGGTTGAGCCATAACATTTCCCGGCAACGCCAGCATTTTATGTGGATGAATCCAGTGCAGTCGGCGGTCATTCGATAGAGCTTTATATTGCACTTGGGGCAAAACTGCCAGTGTTCCGTAATCGCTTCCTTCTTATGATCGAGCATGACTTTCCCTCCCAAATATAAAGTTTGCTGCTGTATCATAGGAGAAACGGTGGACTGCGGCACTTTGGCTCCAAAAGCGCAAAAACGCCAGCCTCCCATGGCGGGAAGCTGGCGCAATATAACACATCGGCACGATTGTGGATGGTGGAACGGAACGATTGTGCTTGCTTCGGGGCGGTCTGGCTTACGGCAGCAGACAGGCTTTTTTTGATGCGTTAACATCTTATCGCCTCCTAAAATCTTTTTTCTGTATTTTAGAAAAAATTGTTTTCGATTGCAAGGATGTCAGTTTTCAATCGTCCACATTATAATGATAAAAGCCATACCCAAGGTCTAAACTGCCCTTTGAGTATGGCTTTTATCGTTATCAGGAATCTTTTTCTACGGATTCTGCGGAAACAGTCGGCATGAATTGGTAGCCAAGGTTGGAAATCGTTCGGATATAAACAGGTGCAGCTCTGTCATCTTCAATTTTCTGCCGGATGCCGTCCAATTGCATTGGTAACGGCCGTCAGGCAGCTTTCACTATCCTGATGCCAGACAGCTTCAAATATTTGCTCTTTTGTGAACAATTGCCCCGGATGCCGTGCCATTAAACTTAAAACGCCATATTCATAACGGCTCATATACACTTCCTGTCCATTTTTGAATACTCGATGATGCTCCAGATGGATTTCCAATCCGGGATAACTCAGCACGGCATCGGTTTCTGCCGAAGAAACCGTTTGCTCTGTGAATTTCAAAACAACTTTTTCCTGCGGAGGAAAATTGTCCTCCGTAGTACGGACGATGACTTCAACTTTTTTCATGAACAATCTTCTCCTTCCGCAAGACAAAATGCCTTGTTATCTTTTTTACCTGTTCATTCAGGCATGCGCCGTTGGTTTTGATGACATTCTGATATCAGTAAAAGGAATCCTTTTTGTAGCGTTCCAGCGTACCGGTGCCGTCATCGTTGCGGTCTAATCGTGTTCTCCTTTTCTTTTTAGATTTGTTTCAGATCGGGGAGCGGAATCCTGCTTTTCCGCTCCCTGCCGCACTGGAACTCTTTCTGGTTTCATTATAACCGTTTGCCCCCCTGAGCAGAATCTCCGTTTTGTTCACCTGTTAGTACTCAAAGGTTCATACTCTTTGCTTTCTTCATTATCAAAAACAATTACCTCCGCATGATCTATTGAAGCTCATCGTCAAAGCTGCTGTCTTACTCTTTCACAGTGCGGCTCCCGCCAAACACATGCGACATTTCCATGTGTGCCAGTGCTTCGTCAATCAGAGCCACTTCTGCGGCAGACAGCACAATATCCGCTGCACCGGCGTTTTCCTGTAAACGATTAAGTTTCCGGGTGCCGGGGATTGGTACGATATAAGGCTTTTTGCACAGCATCCACGCCAGTGAGATCTGGGCAGGTGTTGCATTTTTCTCGGCGGCAAGACGGTGTAACAGTTCCAGCAGGGCGCGGTTCTGGTCAATGCTGTCTGGCTGGAACTGCGGCATGACGCTGCGGTAGTCCGTGCCTGCTTCAAACTTGGAAGTCTTATCGTATTTGCCGGAGAGAAAACCGTTTGCCAGCGGCGAGAATGCCACATAACCAATGTGCAGTTCTTCCAGAACCGGGAACAGGCTTTCGTACCAGCGGGCCATCATGGAGTAACGGTTCTGGATGGCCGTTACCGGGCAGACTGCGTGTGCTCGGCGGATGGTCTCCTCGGTGGCTTCCGAAAGGCCCCAGTGAGTGATCTTGCCCTCCCGAATCAGGTCAGCCATTACACCGGCCACTTCCTCAATGGGCACCTTGGGGTCAAGCCGATGCTGATAATACAGGTCAATATGGTCGGTGCCCAGCCGCTTGAGGGAGGCATCTACCGATGCACGGATAACTTCCGGGCGGGAATCCGGCACCAGCGGCTTGTTGACTGCCGTACTGGTCATGTCAAAATGGATGCCGAACTTGGTCGCCAGAACGATTTTATCTTGGTAGGGTTTCAGGGCAGCACCCACCAGTTCCTCGTTGTCGTGGGGATTATCCGGTGTGCCGTAGACTTCGGCGGTGTCAAAGAACGTATAGCCCATACCCACGGCCTGCGCCAGCAGTTCGGCCATTTCCTTCTTGTTGGCAGGTGCGCCGTAGGCATGGCTCATGCCCATACAGCCCAGACCAACAGCAGAAACGGTCAGGTCGCTGTCCAAAGTACGATACTTCATGTTAAAATTCCTCCTTATTTGCAAAAACACTTTCCAGCCATGCGGCGTAATCGTTCACCCAGCCGCCATCCGAGCCAAAGCCGTGGGGCCAGCCATTCAGCACGATGCGTCCGGTGGAAATGCCCATATTCCGAATCACATCATACTGCTGCTGGAATTGGCGGTAGAAGGGGTCCTCCGTGCCGTAAACGTAGAATGTTGGCGGCAGATCACCCTCGGCCAGCCAGTCCGGGTCCATGTTGCCCACGCTGAGCCGCCCATAGAACGAATAGATCATGCCCGCCGCCGAAGCGTGAGCCGGAACAGCATCCAGCGCATCGGGTACATAGTTTTCATCCAGAGCAGTGCCGTTGACATCTTCATCGTAGTGCATCAGAAATTCGCCCGCCTGAATGCCGCCTGCGGAAAAGCCCATAACTGCAATATCGTCAGGGTCAATGCCGTAAACATCCGCATTCTGCCGCACAAAGCGGACAGCCCGCGCTACATCCAGCGCGCCTTCCTCCTGCGTGTAGGGCGACAGACGGTAATCTACGATGAAGGTCTGGAAGCCCAGCTCCCGTAGAGCCGCTGCCGTGGGCAGAGAATCGGTATAGTTTCCACGGAACTGATACGCACCGCCTGCCATCAACACCACAGCACCTTTCGGTTGTACTCCGGTGCGGACGGGAATTGCCGTCACATAGGGGCGGAAATCCCAGTTGTCAAAATAACCGGTCATTGCAGCGGTGAACTGCGTTTTAGCCGGAACGTTGCCTTCTTCCCACAGGTACAACGCCTGAATATGGTTAGGGTCTGCCGAGGTGTTCAGCACGGTCGCATTGTCCACTGGTTCCGGCATCTTTTGCAGCATGGCGGTACGGGAATAATCCTCAATTTTTCCAGTGCCGTAGTTGTATGCTGCCGGGAAATCATCCGGCGTTGCAACGGTGTCGGCAGAAGTGCCGATGCGCAGGTCGCTGCCTGCCGGGAACGAGCTGCTTTCGGTTTCATTTCGTTTCGTCATAGCATCCTCGATGGCGGAAACTCCGCTTTCCAAATTGCTGCCGGAGGAAGATTCCCCGAACCACATCATGTTATAGCCGGGCATGACCACCATCATGGGGTACTTCCGGGTGGGGTCGTAATCCTCCGGCAGGTAGTAGCTGTAATGGATGAGCTCCTCAGTGCTGTCCAATGTCTGCTCCCGGACAAGCCCAGTCTGGATGTTTCCGGTTTCCGAAGAAGCACTCTCCGAAACAGCCGAATCCACTTCGGACGAGGTCGTGATGGATGTGCTGGCCGAAACCGAAGAAACCGTATTGACTGGCACAGAGGATGCCGCCCCGGTGCAGGCGGATAATAAAACGGTCAAAGCGGTGGAAACCGCGAAAATCACGCTGCGCATAAAATCACCTCGCAAAAATCAGGGAAATAGGAAAGCCGGGACGTTTCCGTCCCGGCTTTCCCTGCAACAAAGAATGAGGAATATGGAACACTTCCTCAATGATGGAAGTTTGTGAAGATAGCAGGTTCTTTTTCGGGCAGGCCGATCTGTTGCTTGCCTATCTGGATACTCTTCATCAAAAAGGCCATGTTGCGGCCAAGGGTGCGCATGGTCTGCAAGCCCTCGGCATCTTTCTTGACCTCCTCGGCAGAGCCGCCGTAGACCATGTTCCAATACTGGCTGCTGGCCACTGGCATCCCACACATGGTAAAATATTTGTTCAGCACATCGTAGGAAGCAGTGTTGCCGCCGCGCCGACAGGTCACGACCGAAGCACCCACTTTCATGGTCTTGTCGATGTTCAGGGTACTGAAGAACAGGCGGTCCATAAAGGAGATCGCGCCGCCTGCCGGGGAACCAAAGTACACCGGTGCGCCAATGACAAAGGCATCGGCTTCAGCCAACTTGGGGGCTACTTCGTTGACAATATCATCAAAGACGCACTTGTTGGAGCCGGTGCTGTGGCAGCGGCGGCAGGCGATGCAGCCCCGGATGTCCTTGTTGCCCACATGGACGATCTCGGTTTCAATGCCCTCGGCTTCCAGCGTATTTGCCAGTTCGGTCAGGGCCGTAAAGGTGCAGCCGTTGGGCCGCGGACTGCCGTTGATGAGCAATGCTTTCATACAAACATTCTCCTTTTGATTTACCCTCTATTTCAAAAATTACCGCAAGAGAAAATTCTCCTCACACAAAAGCTCTACTTACAGGTTCAGGCCATTTACCCAGCTTGCAATGTCAGCTTCACTGCTGCCGCGGCTGAACCGCTGGCCGTCCAGCCAAGTGCCGGCGTCCGCTAATTCGGCCAGCAGCTTGCCGCTCTGGCCGATGCCGGAGGAAAGGGACGTGCAGAACGGAACAACATTTTTGCCGGAGAAATCGTTGGCGGCAACAAAGCTGCTCATGGGCCATGCGGCAATGCCCCACCAGATGGGGTAGCCGATGAACACGGTGTCGTAATCGTCCCAGCCGTCCACATCGGTGTTTTCCAAAGCCACAGCACGAAGGCCCTCGTCGTTGTGTTCACGGGAAACGCGGCTGTCATTGTTCGTCCAGTTCAGATCATCGGAGGTATAGGGGTCAGACGGAACGACTTCAAACAGGTCAGCACCCACGGTGTCGGCGATGGTCTGCGCTACGCCCTGTGTAGTGCCGGTGGCGGAGAAATACACCACCAGTGTTTTGCCCGTAGTCGTTACCGTGCTGGTAGCTTCCGAAGAAGCAGCCGCGCTGGATGCGGCTTCACTGGAAGCCACAGAAGAACTGCTCACACTGCTAGCGGAATTGCCGGAGCAGGAAGCCAGCAGCAGGGCGGCAGCAGATGCGCCAGCAACCTGCAAAAACTGGCGGCGGGAAATTTTATTCTTCATACGAAACACGCCTCTATCTATGTAAAATGCCGGGAATCTCAGAGAACCGCTCATGCCAGTGCGCGGCTCTCCAGCCACTGATAAATGTGATCAGCGATCTCTTTGTTGTTCAGCTCTTGGAACATGAAGTGGGAGTTGCCGGTGATGCCGATTTTCGGCAGATCGACCACAGTGCAGTCACCGCCATCGGCATTGTACTGGGCGGCAAAGGCCAGTGCGCCGTCCCGTACCTGCCGCCAGAAGCTGGTGGACATGATATCTTCCGGGCCGTTGTCGATGTAATCACCAAAGTAGATAGCGATTGGAATACCTGCGCTCAGCAGTTTTGTGTACTGCCAGCCTCACCACGGCGGGGCTGGTCTACCAAGAACGCAGAGTAGCCGTTGCGCAGAAACAGATCGGCCCAGCCCTGACGGCCGTCCGGGGTGGTTATCCAACCCATGCGGGACTGTCCATAGCCGTGCAGATAAACCATCGGCCAACCGTTGCTGTCTGCCGGGATTTGATACAGAACATTAGCGTGATCCACATGAGCGGTGTTGCCTGCACGGGTAGTGTCCAGCCAGTTGGTGGTGGCATCACAAGTGCCTGCCACCGGTGCCGTGACCGTGCCGCCGGAGGAGAACATTCCTTGCTTGGCAATCGTCAGCGGGCCGTCCGGGTTCAGGTTGTTCTTTACCCAGCGGCTTACCTTGCCGTTTGTCTCGTCAATGGAAACAGGAGCCGCTGCACCCGTCAGCGCGGAAGCGGCTGCACCACCCACCATGGTGGCGGCAAGAACTTTCAGAAAACTTTTGCGCGTGATCTTATTCATCTTCATTTACCCTTTCATCTGGTTCATTTTCCGCAAAAAAACTCTCCGCACCCAGCTACAAACTGCTTAAAATTTACTTCTGATCTTCCACGGGAGGAAACATGGTGGCGAATGCCGCCAACTTATCCTCCGTGACCTCATAATACCGTTTATCCTTGTTCAGCGTGGTGATCTCCTGCATTTCTGCATCGGTCAGCGCAAAATCGAACACATCGAAGTTGTCGTGGATGTGGGCCGGGTTCTTGGAGCCGGGAATGACCACATTGCCTGCCTGAATGTGCCAGCGCAGAATAATTTGCACGTTGCTCTTGCCGTACTTTGCTGCAAGGCGGGTGAACAACGGCTCTTCCAGCAGGCCCTTGTCAGCGTGGCCCAGCGGATACCATGCCTGAATCACCATGCCATTCTCGGCGAGGAAGGCTTTCAGTTCTTTCTGCTGGGCGTAGGGGTGAACTTCGGTCTGGAGGATGGTGGGCTTGACTTCGCAGATGCTCAGAATTTCTTTGATCTGCTCCTCGTTGAAGTTGGACAGACCGATGGCACGGACTTTGCCCTCCTTGTAAGCCTTTTCCATCAGGCGATAACCGGCAACGTAATCACCGGCAGGCTGGTGAATGAGCAGCAGGTCGATGTAGTCGGTGTCCAGACGTGCCAGCGTCTTGTCCACAGCATCGGCATCGGTGTAGAAGGTCGGCCACAGCTTGGTTTCGAGGAAAATTTCCTCCCGCAGCAGACCGGACTTCTTCATGGCGCGGCCCACGGCTTTTTCGTTGCAGTAGGCGTTGGCGGTGTCAATGAGCCGTGCGCCGTCTTTCAGTGCGCTCAGCACGGCAGTTTCAGCTTCGTCCGGGGTCAGCAGGAAGGTGCCGATGCCCTCTGCCGGCATCTTGACGCCATTGTTCAGAGTAATGAATTCCATAATAAATAGCTCCTTTTGTATTTTTCGTTCCTTAATTACTTGCACTCGTTGAGGATGTCCAGCAGTTCTTCGCGGCTCAGCTTCTTGCAGCAGCCGCCGGTCAGCACGGTGGAATCGGCCACAGCCTTGAGGTCGGTGTCGGCAGGGACGCCCAGTTCTGCAAAGGTGGTGGGCATCCCGATCTCCTTGATGAAGGCCGCCAGAGCCTCCACGCCAGCCTGTGCCAGTTTCAGCTCGGATTTGCCCGCCGGGTCGATGCCCCAGACGTTCTGTGCAAAGCGGGCGAACCGTGCGGTGTTGGCCGGGAGCAGGTGACGGTACAGTACCGGGTGAATGACCGCCAGACCAGCACCGTGGTTGCAGTTGGTGTAGGCACCCAGCTGATGCTCGATCATGTGACACTGGAAGTCGGTGACCTTGCCGATTTTCAGGATGCCGTTTTCGGCCATAGCCGAAGCCCATGCCAGCTCGCTGCGGGCCTCGTAGTTGTCCTTGTCGGTCAACAGGACGCGGATGTTGCGGATGACGCTGCGCATGACGGCTTCGTTGATGTCATCGGAGAGGTTGTTCTCGTCCGGCTTGCCGAAGTAAGTTTCCATCGCGTGGCTCAGGGTGTCGAACGCACCGGAAATGACCTGCTTCATGGGAACGGACAACGTGTAGGTGGGGTCGAGGAAAGCAAAGTCGGCCTGTGCACCCCACAGGGCCCCCTTAATCTTCTTTTCCTCAGGGGTGATGACTGCGCCGTTGTTCATCTCGGAGCCGGTACCGAACACCGTGACGATGGTGCCCAGCGGGATGAACGCAGTGGGACGAGTATGCTTGGTGTTTTCCAGCTCCCACAAATCTTCGTCTACCTTGGCCTGTGCGGACACCACCTTGCAGCAGTCGGACACGGAACCGCCGCCCACGGCAAGGATCAAATCCACATGGTTCTCACGGGCCAGCTTTGCACCCTCCTGCACCTTGGCGTAGGTGGGATTGGGCATGATGCCGGGAAACTCCACGATGCGCTTACCCTCGGCGTTCAGAATACCGACGATTTCATCATAGACACCATTGTGCTTGATAGAACCGCCGCCGTAGGCCGGCATCACGGTATCGCCGTAGTGCTCCAGCAGACAGCCCAGATATTCCTTCACGCCACCCTTGCCGAAATAAACCTTGGTCTTGTTTTCAAACAGAAAATTGTTCATAGCCGTTACACTCCTTTATATAAAACTGGGAAATCAGACGTTTTTGCCCATCTCGTAGGCTTCCTTCATGGCCGGGGAGGACATCACCTCGCCGGGCCGATATACGCCGGTGCCGTAGATGACCCCCTTTTCCTTGGCACCATTCAGGCAGGCGGTAAAGCCCCGGAAACACTCCAAGGTGCAGGCCATGGCAGCACGGTTATCGTCCGCGCAGGTCATGATGAAATAGAACTCCTTGTTCGGAATGTTCGTCCACCGGGCAAGGCTGCGGTCGATGATGATCTTCATCTGTGCATCAATGGAGTAGAAGTACACTGGGCTTGCCATCACGATAACATCTGCCGCCTGCATTGCGTCCAGAATTTCGCTCATATCATCGTTCAGGGCACACTTGCCGCCGTGGTCGCGGCAGTAATAGCAGGCATTGCAGGGCACAATCTTCTTGCTGCGCACGAAGATCTTTTGCACTTCGTTGCCGCTCTCCTGCGCACCACGCATAAACTCACTGCACAGCAGGTCGGAGTTGCCGTCCTTGCGGGGACTGCCAGACAAAATCAAGACTTTCTTCATCGGTCGTTCCTCCTTTGAGGTACTCTCTTTTTCTGGTTCCAGTATAGCGCAAGTCTGCATTTCCCGGAATCTCCACTTTGTTCACTTGTTTGAACTCAAAGGTTCAAACAACCCGCTTGACCCCCTGATTGTAACACTTAGAGTCAGCTTTAGGTCAAGTGCATCTTTTGTAAAAAGAAAAAGCCACTGCATGATTTCTCATGCGGCAGCTTCTCGTTGCAGTGGCGTATCAGCTATACAATTCCTTGCTGGCTATTTTAGCCGCATCCAGAAAACGCTGAACGGCAGGCGTTGGATTCGGGGAGTGCAGGATACCATAGGGGATGCCGTAATCCCAATCTACTGGAATCACTTTCAGCAATGGGTGGACATTGGCCCAGCCCGGAATTGCCAGCAGCACATCGTTGGTGTTTTCGCAGCGGTTGAAGATGTCCATGCTGTAAAATTCAAAATCCACGATTTTGATTTGTGGGTGATGCTGCCATAAATCGTCCCGGAGCTCATCTACATAGTGGCTCCATCCACGGTGCATCAGCAGTAGATTTTCGCCGTACAGGTCTGTGATCTGCAAGCGGTCTTTTGCCGCAAGTTTATGATGGATGGAAACCGCGCAGTAAAACGGCCCGCGAACCAGTTCCAGACCGGCACATTTGCGCAGATGCAGCATCGTATCATCAAAGATGCCGCCTACTACATCAATGTTCGTGCCGAGGTTCGCCAGAATTTCCCGTGCATTTTCCGGGGTGTTTTCAAAAGGCACAATCTGGAATTTGATGTCCGGGCAGATGGTCTGCACTTTCGACCACAGTTCCATGAGCAGCTGGGCAGGTGTCATGGGAGAGAAACCAATGCGGATGACGTTGGAATCCTCCTGCATTGCGTTCCGGGCACGAATGACAGAATCATGGCAGTATTGAATGATGTACTTGGCATCCTGATACATGGAACGGCCTGCTTTGGTCAGTGTTAGTCCCCGGCGAGTACGCTTGAACAGCTTGACACCAAGGGAATCTTCCAATAGGTTGATCTGCTTGATGATGGCCGTTGGCGTGATGTAGCTTTCCTCTGCCGCCTTGTTGAAGCTGCCTGCATCCGCCACACGGATGAAGGTTTCCAGCTGATGATTGTACATGAAAACACCTGCCCTTCGGAGATTTCTATAAGAATAGGATAACATCCGAGTGTGTTAAAAACAAGAAGTGTTCCAGCGAGATAAGCGGTATGCGGTTGTAGCAAGCAGGGCATTCGTCTATACAAATGCTATTTTGCTTTGCAAAATGCTTGTTGGGCTGTGCCCAAACCCCATTTGTTCTGCATCGTGCCGATGCAGGCTGCGCGTTTGTTCCAAACACTTTTATAACAAAAAAGATAGCCTAGGGCTCTTCCACGAGGGAAGAATCCTAGGCTATCTTCATTTATCGGGACTTCGTTTTTTCTGCGCTGCTCTTTTCCTCTGCAAAGAACAGTTCTACATTTCTCTTTGCACGAAGAAGCTCCTGCATTTCTTCTTTCGCTTTTCGATAGTCCGGGTAGCGTGCTTTCTTTTCTGTCAGCAGTTTGGAATATTCCGCATCCAACTCCTTAATCTTGGGGAGCGTTTTCAAATTGGATTCATCAAACGCCGCTTTCGCCGCCTTGTGCAGCGTGATTTCTGTGCAGTGCTCTTCCAAAAACTTTTTGCTGTACCCAGCTTTACGGTAGGCATCATACACAGGTCGAGTCTTGGCATAGTTGATGATGTGTGCTTTCAGCACTGCGATTTCTGCCAGCCGCTTCTCAGAGGTTTTGATGGAATCGCCCAGTTCGTGATAGCGAGAAAGTGCAGCATCCGCACGTTCCTTTAGCTCGTCTGCGCTGCTGATTTTCTGCTGTTGCAGAAAAATCAGCGTTTTGGACATCTCTTTCAGGTTGTGCTTCTTCGCCCAACGCTCGTATCCACCGCCCTTGCCCTCGGCAAGTTTCGCTTGAATGTCCACCAGCAACTGAAATGTCTGTTCCTTTGGTGGCTGTTTCTGATGGGGATGATGCTTTGCCCTACCAGCCAACACCGCCTTGATTTCTTCCTCACTGTACCCAGCACCCAGTGTCTTGAAACGGATAAAGCGCTTCTGCCGTGCGCCCTTGACGGAAGTGTATTTGCCGCGTTTGATTTCATAGCCCTGCTGTTCCAGCTTTTGCAGAAAATCTTCGTAGTCGGTGGGCTTCTGCTGCAAAATCTCGTCGATTACACTGCACAGCCGGTCGCGGTTGCTCTCCTTTGGTGGGTAAGTGATGCGCTTCTGCCGTTCCCGGTAAGGCTTCTTTTCAATGACTGACAGCTGATGCTCCAGACAAATCAGGTCGCTCAACCGCTGCACTGCCAGACCGGAAAAGAAAAAATCCCGGAATTTTCTTGTGCCGTCCAGAGTGGTCGAGTTATAGATAATGTGATTGTGAATGTGTTCCCGATCGGTATGCGTTGCAACGATAAAAGCGTGTTTGCCTTTCAGAAACCGGGAGGCCAACTCATAACCGATGCGGTTTGCTTCTTCAGCCGTAATTTCACCAGGTCGGAAAGATTGCCGTATCTGATAGGCGATAATGTTACTTTTTTGGCTGCGCCCGGTGGCCTGCTCGTACAGCTTTTTTGTGAGCATGAACTCCTCGTCCACAGTAAGCGGGCTGCATTGATAGCTGCTGACAAGTTCGCCTTTTTCAGTCTTGTCAGGATTCTGTGCATAGTTGGTGCGGTCTTTCAGGCAGGCGGCAATAGATTTTCCTTTGTGCTGATGCAGTGCGATCAGACGAGTAGCAGCCAGAGCAAATCACCCCCTAAATGAAAAAGCCGCCCGAAGGCGGCAAAAGATTCAAAATCAAATCACGTCCCGGAGCCAACCGCTGAATCGTTCAACGCCCGCCACCATCGCAGTTGCGCTGACAAAAAGAACAAAGCAGAGAAATTCAGCAACCAGCAGAATCAAAAACTGATCCCAAGTCTGGCGGTAGACGGTGTAGATGCCGCAGCCAAAGATATACAGCATCAACGGCGCGACAACATAGCTGGACAGAGTGAGCAGCCACTTTGCCATCAGAGCCAGAAAAGCCACAAACAGAGAGACCGGGGCAAGCACCATTTTGAACAGAAACCTCATATCGAACACCATCCTTCCTTTTTCCGCCCCAATTATAAAGGTATCGGCTACTGCCTTGCAAGGATGTCAACCGTTATGTAAGCCCGCAGTCCTCCTGCTGCGGGATTTTTTTAGAGTTCCGAAAGTTTGGCGAGAAGTTGCTTGCCGATAGCTATCAGCTCATCCAACCGACTACGCAAGTCCTCTAAATCGGCGGCATAGAGCTGCCCGCTTTCATTGGCCCGTTTCGCCACCTGATTCAGGTTGTTGCTGCAATTCTGAAGAAGGTACGCCATCCGACGCAGCTGTGGTAAATCAAGATTCAGGCAGTAACCATCCAGAGCCATTTTTCGCAGATAAGAGCCAATGCTCAAAATACCGCAACTTTCCATCTTCTGACGAATGCGTTCCAGTTCGACTTTGCTGACACGAAAATGGATCTGCTGGTCACGGTGCTCCGTCACCGGGCATCACCATCCTTATCCAAGTAAGATTTGAATGGTCGGACAGGCTCCACTTTATCAGCCTTTTCTTCCAGAGCTGCCAGCACAGAGGGGCGGGCATCCGGCTTTTCTTCCGCTTCGGGTTCTGTCCGGCTGGACTGATGCTCCATGTTCAACAGCGCATCCAATTCTGCAAGGCGGGCAGATTTGGTTTGCAGTTCTTCCTCCTGCGCAAACGGCTTGGCGATTTCAACCTCTGCGGCCTGCTTCTGCTGTTCCAGAGAATCCAGTGCGGCATCAGCATCGGCAATGCGGTCGGCAAAATTGCCGATGGCATTGTCCAGACGGACGATGTTGCCGCGAGGGTCGTCGCCCAGCGGTACCGGATAACTCAGCTCGCCGCGGAGAACGATTTGATGCTCATTCTTGAAACTGTCAAAGCGAATGTTCAGCTCAAAGCCGCGATAGGTGCCCAGCAGCATCATATCCGCATTCGGCATCTCCTTGCAGGCGAGCATCAGCCGCTCACCAGCTGCTTTTTTCTCATCGAACACCATGCCCTTGATCGTCATGCCGCAGAAGTTCTCCTTATCCTGCGGGTGTGCGTCTGCGATTTGGGCATCGTTTTTCAGAGCCGCAATACGGTTCTTCGCTTTCTGAATTTCCTCCGGGTAATGCTTGAGCAGCTTATCTTCCAGACGATATTTCTGGTTCTGGTAATCCGAGCGCAGCACCTTGAGCTTTGCTACCTGCACATCCAGATCCATCTTTTCCCTTATGCGCGGGTCGCCTGCGCATAAGGCCTTGACCTCGGCATACGAAAGAGCCTGCTCATCCACATCATCACAGGAGCGCATCGGAGATTTGCTCGTCATGATCTGCGAAATAAACTTCTGCTTGTTTTCCAGCGTTTGCCAGAGGTAGGCGTCGAATGTCCCCTCCGTGACGTAATTATAGACGTAAACTTGTTTGTTTTTGTTGCCCTGACGGATGATTCGGCCGTTGCGTTGGGTCATATCGGACGGTCGCCAGCCTACATCCAGATGATGCACGGCCACCAGCAGGGTCTGGACATTGGTGCCTGCGCCCATCTTTGCAGTGCTGCCCAGCAGGACACGCACCTTGCCGCTGCGGACTTTGGAGAACAAATCCGCTTTCTTACCTTCAGTATCAGCGTTGTGGATGAACTCGACCTCCGATTCCGGCACCCCGGCGGCAAGCAGCTTTGTGCGAATATCATCGTAGACATTGAACGAGCCGTCTCCCTTGGGCGTGGACATATCGCAGAAAATCAGCTGCGTCAGATTATCCTCTTTGGTTTCGTTCCAGATACGCAGAACATTGTCGACGCAGGCATTCAGCTTGCTGTCCGGGTCATCCGGGGTGAGCGGATTCATCAGCCGCTGGTCAAGGCCGATTTTACGTCCGTCCGAGGTGATCTTCAGCATATTGTCCACCGAGGGGTCAACCGCACCGCTATGCACCTCAGCAGCACGTTCGCTCAGGGATTTCACCATGTCCTGCTGGATCTCCGATGGTTTGACCACGACAGTTTCAAACTTGGCTTCCGGAACAGGCAGATGCAACTGGTCGGAAGTCTTGATGTCCGCTGCCTCCTTGAACATATTCATCAGCTCCGGCAGGTTAAAGAACTTGGCAAAACGTGTGCGCGCACGGTAGCCGGTTCCTTCCGGCGCCAGCTCAATGGCCGTGGTGGTCTCGCCAAACGTAGAAGCCCATGCATCAAAGTGGGTCAGTTGTTTCTGCTGGAGAGTGCTGTACTGCAAATAGCGCATCAGGGTGTACATTTCCGTCATGGAGTTGCTGATGGGCGTTCCCGTTGCGAAAATCACGCCGCGCCCGCCAGTCACTTCATCCAGATAACGACACTTGCCGAACATATCGCTGGACTTCTGTGCTTCGGAGGTAGAAAGGCCAGCAACATTGCGCATCTTGGTGTAAAGATATAGGTTCTTGTAGTTCTGGCTCTCGTCCACAAATAACCTATCTACGCCTAATTGTTCGAATGTGACCACATCATCCTTGCGGTCGGTGGACTGTAGCTTTTTCAGTTTCACCTCCAGTGTTTTCCGTGTCTTTTCCATCTGTTTCACGGTAAAATGCTCACCGGACTGTTCCTTGGCCTCTGCAATGGCATTTTCGATTTCCTCGATCTGATCTTCGATGATCCGTGCCTGCCGTTCCGCAGAAAGAGGGATTTTCTCAAACTGCGAGTGGCCGATAATGACGGCATCGTAGTCGCCGGTTGCGATGCGGGCGCAAAAACGCTTTCGATTGGCGGGTTCAAAGTCTTTCTTGCTGGTAACGAGCAGCTTTGAATTGGGGTATAGCCGCAGGAACTCGCTGGCCCACTGCTCGGTCAGATGGTTGGGCACCACGAACAGGCTTTTCTGACACAGGCCCAAACGCTTGGATTCCATTGCCGAAGCTGCCATCTCAAAACTTTTGCCGGCACCCACCTCGTGGGCGAGCAGGGTGTTCCCACCATAAAGCACATGAGCAACTGCATTGCGCTGATGTTCCCGCAGATTGATCTCCGGGTTCATACCGACAAAATGGATATGGCTTCCGTCATACTCGCGGGGCCGGGTACTATTGAACAACTCGTTATACTGCTTCACCAGCAGATTCCGCCGCTGCGGGTCTTGCCAAACCCAGCCTGCAAAGGTATCCTTGATGGCCTGCTGCTTCTGCTGGGCAAGCATCGTCTCCTTCTGGTTCAGGACACGCCGCTCTTTACCATCCTCCTCAACGGTATCATAAATGCGGCAGTCCCGCAAATTCAAGGTGTCCTCCAAAATCTTGTAGGCGTTGGCCCGGTGGGTGCCGTAGGTTTCGGTGGACATGATATCATACATTCCGGCGGCAGATTTGTTGCCGATGCGCCATTCGGACGTAAATGGAGAGTAGCGGACTTGGATCAGGTTGTTATAGCGGATGCGGTAGGGCGGCTGAAAAGTCTCCATCATAAACTGCTGCACAATGGCGGGATTCAGCCATGTGGCACCCAGTCGGATGTCGATTTCTGATGCTTCAAGGTCCTTCGGCTGTGCTTTGGTCAAAGCCTCCACATTGATCTTGAACTCCGGGTGGCTTTCAGCGGCAAGCTGAGCCATGCGCAGTTTATTCCGCACATTGCCGGAAAGATACTCGTCCGCAGTCTGCCAGCCTGCTTCCGGCTCATCTGCATCCGCAGAAGGGTCTTTGAAAATCACGCCTTGCAGCTCTGTGGTAATACGCTCATAATCGCCGGGAGAGCCGAGAAGTTCCGCCATATAGGGCAGATCAACACGGCCATGTTCTCCAATGGACACTGCCAGTGCTTCGCTGGGGGTGTCCACGCTGGTGACCGTGTGCTCTGGGCGAATCGTTCGCTTGGTGAACATATCTGCCTTGGACTTAAGATTTTTATTCTCGTCCAGATTCTCCAGCGAGCAGAGCAGATAGTAGGAACTGTCATCATCGAACAGGCGGGCATTTTTCTTGTCGTTGATCAGCCCGTATTTTGCAGTAAAGGCATCGTAGGCGGCGTTCAATTTTGCTTGCGATGCCTTAATGTCCTCGTCCGGGAAGTCGTTCAACTGCTGGTCAATCAGTTCGTTGACGATCTGCCGCAGTTCCACCATGCCGATGACACGTCCCTTGGCGGTGTCGGACAGTTCCACCTGCGTCATCACGGAATTTTCCCGGTAGAACACCTCGCCGTCCACCACGGTGTAGGAGAAGTTTTTTACATCCGGGTTAGCCGGGAGAACCTTGCCCGCCGTTTCTTCGTCCGCAATATCTGGTGTTTCCACCTCGACTTCGGTGTACTGCCCCTCAATATGCTGTACCGCTTCGGCAAGCTGGTCGGACAGCACTGCTCCCTCAATGGGCACAACAGTTAGATCGTGGCCGTACTGAGTGCTTTCCGTAGTCAGCTCTCCCAGAATCATCTCAGGGTGTTCCACAAAATAGCTGTTGAGTGTCAGGCCAGCCTCTGTTTTGCCAAGCTGCACCCATGTCGGTTCCCGGTCGATCGGGCGGTCACGCTTTTGCAGGAAGATGATGTCGCTGACAACCTCTGTGCCTGCATTTGCCTTGAACGCATTGTTCGGCAGGCGGATAGCACCCAGCAGATCAGCACGTTCCGCAATATGCTTGCGGGCGGTGCTGTCCTTGCTGTCCATCGTGTACCGGGAAGTGACAAACGCCACGATGCCACCCGGACGCACTTGGTCGATGGCCTTGGCAAAAAAGTAGTTGTGAATGCTGAAACCGAATTTGTTGTATGCCTTGTCGGCAACTTTATAATTGCCAAACGGGACATTGCCTACCGCAAGGTCATAGAAATCCCGGCGGTCGGTGGTTTCAAATCCGGCTACCGTAATGTCAGCCTGCGGGTACAGTTTTTGCGCAATGCGCCCGGTGATGCTGTCCAGCTCCACACCATACAGGCGGCTGTCCTGCATGGTGTCCGGCAGCATCCCGAAAAAGTTGCCGACACCCATGCTGGGTTCCAGAATATTACCGCTGCGGAATCCAATTTTCTCTACGGCATCATAGATGGCATGGATAACGGTGGGGCTGGTGTAGTGGGCGTTCAGGGTACTGGAACGGGCGGCGGCGTATTCGTCCTCGGAGAGCAGCCCTTTCAGTTCGGCACACTCTTTTGCCCAGCCGTCCTTATTGGGGTCAAAGGCATCTGCCAGACCGCCCCAGCCCACATATTGCGAAAGTACCTGCTGTTCCTCGGCGGTGGCACCACGGTGTTCCTGCTCTAGTTTAAACAGGGTGCGGATGGCTTCAATGTTTCGGGCATACTTCTGCTTTGCGCCGCCCTCGCCCAGATGGTCGTCCGTGATGTGGAAGTTCCCGGCAGGCTCCGGCGCAGGTTCGGCATTCAGGGCTTCATCCAAGGCAGCGGCATCCGGGAAGGTCTGCCATTCGCCGTTGACCTCCCCAGAGATAGGCAGCTTGTCCAGTGATTCATCAGACGTAGGCTCATCCCGTCGCAGACTGTCCTCGAACCGCTGTTTGTTTAGCACCTCGTTGCTCCACGAATAGCCCTGCGCACTGGTGTCGATGCGCACATCGGTTTCGCCCACATAGCCGATTTTGCCCTCGATGGTTCGTGTGAGAAGGTCTACCACAACATCGTCCCCGACCTTATAATCAACGGCCTTTTCGGGAGCAGCGTCAAGGGCCTCGTCCTGCTGTTCGTACAATTCCCGGACAACAGATAGCGGTTCTTCCCGAAAAATTGGCATCCGCAGGTCGGCCAGTGCCATATCCTGCAAGGAAACCTTGCCCTTATCAAAATCCACTCCGTCAATCCGAAATTTCCGGCCATCCATATTGATGATGGAGCCGATGGGCAGATAGTCCTCTTTGTGCAGATGTTTAGTCTGGTGATGAGTCCCATCTTCGTTCAATCCGGCAAGGTAAACATCATTGCCCGTAGACCACAATTCTTTTGACTTTCTTGCCCATAAGCTAGGCGGAAAGCCTGTGACCTGAACTTCGCCCAATGCTGTTTCTCTCGTAAACAAAGCACTGTTGAGAACTTTTGCGACCTTGGCAGCATCTTCTCCATAGAACATAAAATTGCCGCCAGCTTCAAATCCAACCAGAGTATCCGGGTGCTGCGCCTTTAATGCAGTGTATTCGGCTGCACTGGCGGCGTTCAGTTCAAGGGGAAAGTCGATGGCTCTTCTTTCTTTGTCCGACAGGTAGCGGTCAGACTGAATCATCAGGTCAATATATTTTTCGACCCGATCCCAGCGGAGAAGCACTTTCTGATGGTCGGGATAATGCTCAAACGTCAGACCCTTGCTGTCATGGTCAAGCCAACCACTGTTTCCGTCCAGATAAGTGTGTGAAGAACCGCCGGGGCCATACGGTGCATATTCGTTGGCAAGAGCTTTTGCCCGGAGTTTTCGGTCAGGCTGCAACTGATAAATTTTCCATATCCGAAGTTTGCTGCCTTCAACATTGGAACCTCTCCGCAGCGCATTTTCAATCTCCGCCTGCGACAAAACAAAAGCGGAGGGCGATTTTTCGCTCTCCGCTTGGTCGATGGATTCAATTTGTTTGGCTTCGGTGGGAATGTGGGCATCGAAGAAACTTAACTGTAAATCAGTTCGTTCAGCACCAGTTCCTCGGCCTGTGCTTTCAGACTGTTCATGTGCTGCACCCACCCCATCTGATGCTGCTCCTTGTTCGGAGCCGGGTTCTGCTTCAGCAGTCCCTGCATGGTCTGCTGCATCTGGCTCTCTGCCGTCTGCTCCACCTCCATCAGGTGCGGG
>ERZ772865.1921-NODE-1921-length-19453-cov-4.437262_pt1 | contig 19453 bp, 17 predicted proteins | sample MGYA00512133_ERZ772865 | MGnify/ENA primary metagenome ERZ772865 (study PRJEB29015, sample SAMEA2737722) | human gut metagenome | biome: human gut; feature: human-associated habitat; material: faeces | place: China | collected 2012 ...
CCGGTGAAAACAGCAGGTTGAATTTCTTTCCCGCAAGGGCAGGAGTGGAGCGGAACTTTTCCGCATACTTCACGTATAGGCTGCGGCAGTAGCCCACCGGAATGGTACTCTTGATAACCATTACCGCATCCGGGTTTACCTCCAGCACCAAATCAATCACTTCCTCCACGTGCGACGTGTCGAAATAATTCTTCACCGGGTCGTAGTTGGTAGGAGCGGCAATTACTACGAAGTCCGCATTCCGGTAAGCTGATGCTCCGTCTAATGTAGCGGTCAGGTTCAGTTCCTTTTCGGCCAAGTACTTTTCGATGTATTCATCCTGAATAGGGCTGATACGGTGGTTGATTTTCTCTACTTTTTCAGGTATTACATCTACGGCTGTTACCTGATGATGCTGAGCTAACAATGTGGCTATAGATAGACCTACGTAGCCTGTACCGGCTACTGCGATAGTATAATTTTTCATATTGAATTAGTTTAACTCTTGAATTATTTGAAAGCTGTTTTTTTAATACGCTACTAAATAAGCTCCTACAGAAATAGCAATAATACCGATTATTTTCTTTGGGCTTATTTTTTCTTTAAATATCAAGAAGGCCAAGATTAATGTCCAAATATAGGTTATTGAGGTGAGTGGTAACATTTTACTATAATCTAAATATTTTAATACCCAAATATTTAGTAAAGCACATATAATGTATAATCCACCTCCTAAATATAAATATATAGAACAGATACAATCTTTTATATTATTATGTGAAGATGCTTTTTTTAAGAAAACGGATGCCTGCGCTCCTAAATAGGTCATAATGATAATGATGAGGTATATCCATCTATTTTCCATGTTTTTAGTCTCCTGTTGCAATTAAATATACGCCTAAAATTATGATTATAACCCCTGATAAATTTTGAATAGAAACACTTTCATCTAAAAAATAGTAACCTACAAATAAGCTAATTACATAGTTTAAACTCAATATAGGTTGCAGGACAGACAAACTGCCAAATTTATAGGCCGTTATCATTAAAAGTGCCCCTAAACCATATAACAGGAATCCTCCCTCCAACAAGGTTAAATCTCCATTGGCTCCTAATTTCCATAATAGTTGCCCTAAACAAACTACAATGGAAGATATTATCATTAGAAAAATACCTTTTTTATTCTTCTCAAAAGAGTTGGTTCTCATTTATTTAGAAGTATTTCGTATAGTTGTTTATGTTTTTTGACCAGAACTTCCAGAATTAGCCCACATGACCAAAGTAACATTGCTAAGAGAACCATAAATCCTGAAACAATCAATGTCGGATATCTGGGAACTAACCCAGTGTGTAAATATTCAACGAATACGGGGATAAATAGGCCTAATGCAATGAGTAATAAGATTGTAGCAATAATGGAAAAGAAAAATAATGGCTTATAATCTCTAAAAAGTTTAAATATTGTCATTATGACCTTAAAGCCATCACTATAGGTATTCAGTTTGGATACACTTCCTGCAGGTCTGTCTCTATAGGAAACAGGAACTTCTTGTAGTAAAAAGTTTTTGTCAAGAGCGTGAATTGTCATTTCTGTTTCTATTTCGAATCCTTTTGATAAAACAGGGAAATGTTTGACAAAAGGTCTGCTGAAGGCCCGGTAGCCAGTCATTATGTCTTTTACATTGTTATGAAAAATCTTATTAATTAATGAACGAACCAGTACATTGCCGAAATTGTGGAAAGGACGTTTGTTTTCTTGAAAATAAGTGGACGATAGGCGGTCTCCGATAACCATATCCACACCTTTTTGTAATACCAAATCACACATTTCCCTGGCATTCTCTGCCGGATAAGTATCGTCACCATCTATCATCAGATAACAATCTGCATCAATATCTCTAAACATGCTACGGATGACATTACCTTTTCCTTGTCTGTATTCGTATTTGACAATGGCTCCTGCTTTTCTAGCTATTTCATCCGTTCCATCTGTCGAATTATTGTCATACACATAAATATCAGCTTCTGGCAAAGCCTTTTTGTAGTCATTCACTACCTTTGCTATGGTTTTACTTTCATTGTAGCAAGGTATTAAAACAGCAATTTTATTCATGGCTTTATTTTTTTATTTGTTTTAAATAATTTCTTCCTGTCGGTTGTATAATAAATAAAAAGTAATAAACTGAAAAGGGATAATAATCCAGCTCTCCATGTAAACCATCCATGCTGTATGGAATGGTTCCGGAGAACTAAGAACCATATAGGAACAATCAGTGCAATTAATAATAGCCAACTATATTCTTTAAAGGTTTGTTTACTTTTTAATATTTTCAAATAGATTCCCAAGCAAAGTAAGATTCCAATAATACCTGCATAAAGTAAAGGAAGTAAGCCCTTAGCTTTAATATTTATCCAGATAAAATTCAGAATATTGGGTATGGTCATTTCCATTCCTTTATATTGGTTTGAGGTTCTGAGTTCTGCACTTTGCATGGCATCTGCTAAAATGTTATTTCCTGTCAATAAATATCCCATCATCCATTTAGATGCCCATAGCAAGCCATATCCCAAAGCCCAGGCTATGCTAATAGCTATCACTATTTTCCATGTGTCTTTAGGGCGTTTTGTCAGCATATATACAATAAGTGGTAATCCTAAACTAAGTTGTGGGGTGGTTAGGAAATCTAAGTAGCTGGTGATTCCTCCAATAATGAAGAATGTACAAAGTATGTTTGCATCCGATTTCGTTAACATTGGTATTTTCATCAGTAATATCATGCTGATAAATGCAATGTAAAAACAAGTCGAGAACTGCATTGAGTAAGGTACAATTGGAAAGTTTATAAGTAGTAATGATAGTCCGAATAGGCAAGCTGTTCCTATAGAGATTTCATGTGCTAGTAGCCATATAATCGAAATAATCAGCACTGTAAAAATTATATAGTTTAGTATGCGTATTTGTGGATAAGTCAATATCGTTAGTAATGGGCGTAAAGTAACTTGGTAACCTTGCCAGTATCTTCCATAACTACTTTTTTCCAAGTTCTCGGTTTCCCCTTGAGCTACTTTTTCCGTGTCATAAGCTAAATTCATAAAGTTCTTGGATTTATAGTCATAATTCATCATTCCAGCTTCTATAGGATGTTTACTATCTGCTGAGATAGCTAAATTTAGCATATAAGCATCTGTAAAATTGTCCATTTGGAACAACTTAAAGTTAAGGAATTTCTTATATAATCCTTCTTTTTGTAAAGTATGTGTAGAGGTAATTACGTTTTCTTTGATTGATGATTGTGGTATGGTGTGTACGCCAATAATTAATCCTGTAAATAGAATTAATAAAGTGAAATAGCTTATGATAATTTTTTTTACTAAGTTCATTGTTGTTTAGTTTAAAGCCTTGTGATACAATTCAAGCATTTGTAAAGCTTTATTGTCCCAGGAAAGTTCTTGTTGTCTTTTATAGCATCCTTCGGCAAGTTTCTGAAGAATGGGGCGATTTTGATATAGGTAATTAATTTTCTGTGCAAAATTTGTTATAGACAGATTGGGGGTAGATAAAGGAATCTTAATTCCCACTTCCTCGTTGACAGAATCACCTTGTCCACAGGTATCAAAGCAAACTATTGGTAAGTTATTCCCAATTGCTTCTAAAACGACATGTGGAGTACCTTCTGCTACACTGGTAAAGAAAAACACATCACTTTCTTGCATGACTCTTTGTACCTCTCTGTGAGGGATAGCTCCATACCATTTGCATTGACTTTCGATGCCAAGTTCTTTGGCTAATGCTTGATAGGAGAGACTGTTTCCACCTCCTACAATATGTAGTTTGATATGGGGATTTTTAGTTTCTGCAATACTTCGTAAGGTTATACCCAGTTGCTTTCTGAAATCTAATTTCCCTACCCAAAGTACATCCAAGTATTCTTTTCTTGATTTGTCAATAATTGGATGTTCCTGAATATAGCAACCGGTTTCATTCAATAGTGGAGATTCAATCTGAAAATATTTTTTGAAAGTATGCTGCGAATTGGATGATGCTGATATTACGAATGAGGCCCGTTTTGTTGCCAATCGTACTCTTTTGGCATGTTGAAGTTGCCATTTGGTAATGGCATTTTTCAGTTGCATAAATAATTTCGTTTTTAAACTGGCTCCCTCTAAATAAGCCATAGGGAAGCTTTCTTTGGCATCCACAGGTCCCCAGACAAAAGGAATATTTGGAATATTCCACAAGTATCCAGGTTCACGGAAGCCTATCATATTTAATTGATGCAGAATATCAATATGAGTTTGTTGGCAAATATCTTTTGCCATCAGATAGGTCTTCCATTGCCATTCTTTATAGTATTTATAGAAACGCCAGTCTCCTTGATTCCAACACATCTTCCGTACCTTTTCTGAAACAGGATTATAATAAAAATGCATATTTCTTCCTTGTGGAAGGGTCGGAAGAATTGCTTCTATTTTATCTCGAAATTCTCCTTCCGTGATAATATGAAGTTCACAATAATTTGCAAGATTAACGCACCAATTCCATGCCATTCCAGGTTCACTTCCCATATTAGGAGAGCAGGCGTATGCATTAATAAGAATTGATAACATATTGCGGCTAGTTCATTAAGAGTTTATTTAATATGTCTACAAAGTGATTCTCAAAAGTATTTATTGTATACTTGTTTAGAAAAATGTGTCGTCCATTATTACCCATAGTTTCTCTTTTGTTTTTATCATTTATTAATTCTTTTATAGCATCAGCTAGCTTTTGAATATTTTTTTGTTCAACTAATATACCATTTTCAGATGAAACAAAGCTGGGTATTCCTCCCTCAGGAGTTGTGATACAGGGAAGGCCATACTCCATTGCTTCTAATAAAACTAACCCAAAGGTTTCTCCATGATAAAATGTTGGGAAAATAAAAATATCTGAATTTGTAAAATATAGTTTTTTATCGTTCCCGTATTTGGGACCATGATAAAAAACTATATTTTGTAGTCCTTTGTCATTAATTTCATGCTGAAATTCTTCGGGAGTAGTATCTCCCCAATTGCCAACATAATGACATTCAAATTTATATCCATTTTGGGTAAGAATCTTGCATGCATCTAATAGAATCCAAATACCTTTTTCAGACATCATATTACTTAAATATAATAATCTGTTTTTTTCTGAATATTGTTTGCGTATGGATACTATTTTATTGTATTCAAAATCTTGAATTGTTTGTGGAATTCCATTAGGTAGGATATATACCTTATCTTTTGATACGAATTCTTCTATATCTTTGTATAACTCTTGCGCAATAAGAATAATTTTCGTGTGATGGAAAATTCTTCTATACGCAATTTTAGCCAACTTATGTTTACTATAATTTTTTACTCCTTTATTATGTAAATGAAGGACTACTTTAACTTTACATATTCGAATCAATGCGATAGTTAATGCGTCTCTATAAATACCTAATCCATCAGATGTAGGGGTATAGTAACACAAATTGGGTTTTATCTTTTTTATTGATTTAAGAATTTTATAGAGAAGAGTCAGAAATAATAGAACCTTTTTTATTTTTAATTTTCCAACTTCGGCTATATTATTTGAAACAGAAGGATTTATGTAGTAACAATCGAATTTTTCATTGATAATTTTACTGGCATGAATCCATTGACCAATCATGGCTGCTCCATGGACAGGAGGAGGCATATGCATGATGAATAGAATTTTTGCTTTCATGTTAATTGTGAATTAAATACATTATTCTGCTATAAATTCTTATCAGAATAGTGTGATAAGACATTGCAGATTTATATAGTTTTAAATTTAGCGTTATTGATTTTGGGTAAAGAATATTTTTCTCTCCCTTATTATCAAATTCATATTTAAATCTACTCCATTTTTTGCAGTTAGTTCCATCCCCATCAAATCCATTATTCTTTACTTTACTTATAATTGGAAATAATGAAAGCTTGTTTTGCAAGAACTGGGAGAAGCAAAAGCGAATAGCCCAAGAGTTTCCCCATCCTTCTTTTACCGAACGTAGCATCCTAAAACAGTCTGATCCTCCCCATTGATTGAATGCATTTCCCATTTTAGCGTATCTATTCCAGTCTTTTAATTCCCAGTCTACACTATTCCATCGATCTGCCCATGTACCCCAACCCCACGAACTGCTGCGGGTACAGAAATAAGTGTCGTATGTGTATTCTTTTGGTACTTTTACTTTATTAGAATATCCACAGATGGAAAATACTTTCTTTTCTTCCTTATATTTTTCTAATCCTTGGTTCATGTAATAAAGGAAATTAGTAGCAAATACTAAATCATCTTCTAATACAATTGCTTTACCATACTTATTTATGACTTGGGTAACTCCTTGAATAATAGAGTTTCCTAAACCTTTATTTTTGTCGCTGAAGTTATAATGAACAGATTTAAAACCTTTGATGCTTTTCGTATATGTTTGTACTGCATTGACTTTATCTTGTTCTCCACTTTTATTGGTTCGGGCTCCATCTACAAAAACATACAAATCTGAATTTTTTGCTTCTTCATTTTCCAGTAAAGACTGGATCGTATTTTTTAACGAATCAGGGCGGTTAAAGGCAAAAATAATAATAGGTGCTAGCTGCATAAAACTATGTTCTATTAAGATATAATTGTTTTATTTGTTTATATAGGCCTGTTAATGTTTTTTTGATTCCTACCATTTGGATAGTAAACCAGATTGGATTATGAGTAGTTTTTGAAAGTAATTCAAGTTCATTTGTATTTAAATTGAGTACTTTGGGTAATGCTACTTTGATAAATGGAATACCGTGATGTTTTGTATTAAATGCAATTTTATAAAGACTGGAAATCTCTTTTCTTGTAAGATGCTTATTTTGTTCTATGTCCCATTTCGATGCATTTGAATAAAAATAAAAAGTATTTTTTTGTTTATTGATACATTCTGTTATGTCAAAATATTGTGTTCTTTTATCTTTTATTCTGAAAAGTAAAGGATTTATAGTCTCAGAACTTTTCTCTATAAGAGATTGTAGTTCAAATTGAGGATTAAAAGCAAGTATATATTGCGTATTGATAAATGATCCATATAAAATAGCAGCATAACCACCTGCCGAACTACCAATTGTTATAACTTTATATCCTTTGGTTTCTTCTTTTAAAAATTCTATTATTTTTTCTGGGGAATTTATATCTTTATTAATTCCAGCTAGATACCATTGTTTAAAAATATCCCGAATAAAAATATGTTTGGCTGCTTTATATATTCGTGAATGATACCATTCAAAGAAATTCTTATCAATAATTCTTTTTTGAAAGATTTCTTCTGTATTAGGATAATAGATATCATTGCTACAAAAATAGATAGCACACCATTCTTTATCTCCTTTTTCATTAAACTCTATTAAGTAGTTGTCTTGTTCTTGATATACTTTATTGACAATCTCAGAGTCTGTTTGAAAAACATGGCAAGTTGAATTTAATGCTTCCATAATTGTGGAAATAATACTCTGATATGAATACTTATAAAATGTTTTATAGCGGTGATTAGTCCAAAGTTCTTTCTTTCGAAATGAAAAAAAGGAATAGGTTCTGCATATCCTAAAGGTGAATATAGATTCCTTAATCTTTTGGTAAATGGAACCTCTTTACGTGTCCATGCAGGTAGTCGGGAATTATTATTACAAACTCCAAGGTATTTAGAGGAAACATAAATCTTAATTCCTATTTTTTTTGCACGATACCCATAATCTAAATCTCCGATAGCATGTCGGAATCTCCAATCAAGATTTCCTACTTTTTGATATACAAATTGAGGTATCAGCACACAATTTCCATTGAATGTATCGCAAAGTTGTAATTCTCCGTTAGGAGTTATTTTCCCTTGTTTATTATGGCCACTGTAAGTGGTTTTTTCTTCGTTCTGTGCTCTATTGGCTGCAACGATAATAGCCTGATCATGTTTGCTATGACTATTTTCTAATAAAGTTTTTAGTGCATGGGGTAAAAGGATTGTATCGTCATTGAGCCATAAATAGAAATCATAATTCTTTTTGGCTGCTTCTTTCCATGCAACATACATACCTCTATTCCAAAATAGATTTCCATTCCCGTGGATTATATATACGAGTGGGAATCTTTGATTGATAGCTTCCGGTGTACCATCCGTACAACCATCATTCGTAAGATACACATCTACTAGATAATTGTCTAAAGGAAGCTGGGAATAAAGTTGATTAAGACATTCTAATGTTTTATCTTTACGATTGAAAACGGTCATTAAAACAGCTATTGTATTCATTGATTGTGGCATGATAATAATTGTGAATAAGCATCTTTATACATTTGGGCGACTTCATTCCATGTATAGATTTTAAAAGGGGAGTGGTTCAAATGAGAGGCGTGTTCGTAAAATTGGTGTATTTGCTCTATCGCTTTAGCCTCATTTTGAAAATCACAAAACTTAATATCTGTAGGAGTATCATATCCCCATGCCCAAGGTAAATTGGATAAAAGAAGAGGAATCTTATAAGCTGCAGCTTCGTATACGGCAATGCATCCACTTTCACCTTTTGATAGTAATACATATCCTGATGCATTTTTTTCGATGCAATCTTTCCATTCTTTGCTTACATATCCAGGATAAAATACATACTTTTTATCTATTTCAGCCTTGAATTTTTTAAAATAGGGATCGGATTCATTTGAACTGCCAATAAACACGATAGGAACTTTTGCTTTTTTAGCATACTTAGCTAGCAAAACGCTTTGTTTTCTTTCAGATATATTTGCACATGATATGAGGTATTTATTAGGAAATCCCATTTTTGCAATGTCTAAATCTTCAGAAATATCCATATCTGTTGGATCGTAGGCGTGAGGGATAATTATAGTTTGTTCTTTTTTTAAATATTTAGGGAAATAGGATAAGGCAGTTTTTCTGTCTTGCTCATGCATAAAATGCACAAAATCCATATATTGGAATGCTTTCCAATATGCATTACTTGACAGGGTTCCAGGTAGTTTTTCAATGATATAATTTTTTAAAATCGTTTTTTTCTGTTCCTTTTTTGTCTTATTACTCTCAAAATCGAATATCATACTAAGAAAGGTTTTTTTCCCTTTGGATTTTGCTAAGCGAGCAATATGTGGTGTTGGAGTAAGGAAATGAATTATATCACAATCTTCTTGTGATTTATCCCACCATCTTGAAAATTCTATATGTACTCCAAGTTGGGTTAATTCTTTTTGTAGTTTGAGTGCATGGGTTGTTTTACCTCCGGGAGTAAGAAAGGCATTTGTCGTATCGTAAATAATTACTTTCATGATTGGTGAAGTTTGATTATTTGTGTATAAATATTAAGATATTGGGCTGTTGTTTGGTTTCTGTCATGTCTTATTAGTGCTTTTTTATGAGCATTTCTGCTTAATGATATAGCCAAGTTATCATTGTCGAAGATGCGTTTGATTTGAAATGACATCATATATGAATCACCTGCAGGTGCAAATAACACTTCTTTTTCATCTTGTAATATGGAAGGGATGCCACCTACTGGCGTAGTTACAATTGGAACTCCTATCATAGTTGCTTCTCCTACAGCATTAGGACTATTATCAATGGACGATGGAGATAGAAATACATGCGCTTTTTGCATTTCCATAATCATGTCTTTAGCACTAAGTCTTGGTAGAAATTTGATATTATTTTCCAATTTGTATTTTTTTATGAGATTTAGGCAATAGATAATATATTCTTCACCCCATATTTTACTCTTTAATTTCTTTAAGTCTGTTGGAGAAATTCCTGGGATAGTAAGGTTTATGTCAGGGTAGAACTGTTTAAGTAAGTATATCGTCTCAATAGCAAGGTGCATTCCTTTAATGGGGTTAAATCCTGCTGGCATAAAAATGGAATGTCGTTTACATTGTGTAATATACCAACTTTCTGAATATTGATAGAATTCATCCCTTAATAATTCTTCTCCATGAAAATAAAAAGCTTTTGGATTATGAAATAGAACATGAGCTTTATCCCAATAAGTACGGCCTATAAAATATTTCCCTTTTTTTAAAATGTCAATTTCATATTTAGTACCTTTTTTTATGTTTTTGTACATTAGTCGAATGCCACCAAATCCAAATGTATTTTTCCATGTTGTATATTTTTTTACCTGAGACTCTTCAAGATAATTTGAAGTATAATTCTGACATCCACTTAGTAGCCCTTGTATTGAAATGACAATTGGTATATCTTCGATAAAATTTTGAATTTGTGCTAAATTCTTTTCAGTGCCATGTATGTGAATAATATCAGGTTGAAATTCTTTAATAATATTTTTATATTTATTAAAAGTGTGCCAATCCATATTATTAAAGCATTCTTTTTTTACTGATAGTTCATAATATGATATACTATCTTTTACATAAAAGAAATTATTTTTTTTGTCTGTTGGTATTATGATGCCAACTTGGTTACAGTCTTTAATTCTGTTAAGTAGTGGTAATGTCCAAGACCCCCAAAAAGAAATCCACAAAATTTTCATAATTTAATTTTTTTAGTATGGAAGGCAATTTAAAATCCAATTCTTAAATCTTTTATTGTCCATTGATCGAAATTCATTAGAAATTCCGATTGATATAATCATCCAAATAGCAATTCCTGAAATGCTAAAATTATTAACATCCTCAATCCAGCCATAGAGCCATCTGAATGCGATAAATACTCCTAAATATTTTATATAGATATTATTTGATTTATAGATTGCTAGATATGAGGCTCTAAGATAAAAAAATGTATATAATATGACTCCTATGAGTCCTAACCAAGTAAATATATTAATATGACAGGCTTCATTCATAAATCGTTCATTTTTTCCCATTTTTAAATTTTCAAAATTATCTCCAAACAACGTTGTGTCATTTCCTCGAGCAGGAGTTCTTCCCCATATTACGTAATTATGTTTTATTGCAGATTCAATTACTTCTTGATAAATTAGTGTACGGGTGTCTGCTGAAAGATCGTCTTCTATTAACTGTCCGTTTACCATTTTTTTTTCTATATATTTTCCTTGGTGGGGGGATGATAAGTCTTTGAAAATATTAAAAATGCCTGATATTCCTAAATATAATAATATTACAGGGATGACATAGCATGCTCCATGTATTAATCTAATAAGATTACTAGATATAAATCGTTGTAAATATATTCCACATGCAATTAGAAGTATAATTGCTGATTTTATGACTTGACTTCTGGCTCCTAAATCTATAAATAGCATTATAACAAGAATAATTGTACATATAAATTTCCATTTTCTAGGTAATATTGGTATAAAACAACTGATAAGAAATATGGGCCCCCAGAATAGATGGTAGGCTCCTTGATTTAATAATGGTATGATTATAATAAATATTATAATCGCATATTTAAACCAAAATTTTAGAGTTACATTTAAAATCTGTGCATTAGTAAATGGATATAAAAATAGTGGAAGAGATAAATTTAATACTCCCATGATTAGTTGTTTCCATTCCCAATAATTGCTGGCGATAAATCCACCTCTAATGGAATTAAAAATAACCCAAATAAAGTATATTGTGATTATATGTAGGTCTGTTCTGGTTATGTAGTGAGATATTTGGTTGTTTATTTTTTTCTTGTATATGAATATAATATATACAGTTAAAAATTCTATAATCCATGTGGCTGCCACTAGGTTCAAGTAGTTTATGCTTAAATAACTTTGAATGGATATTATCGTTATTAATATAACTAAGAATGGAAAGATTTTTAATATTAATTTTCTCATTTAATTTTATGCTCGATATTGGAGGGTAAATTTAATATCTTTTTAATTTTTAACGTGTTTGTTTAACTTTCCTATTAAAAGGGGAAAGTGTTTAAGAATTAATATTGTGGGGTAATATAATACGAATATTGTAATAATTGAAAGAAGTTCACCTTTCCCTGTGAAATTTATATAGTTTATAAGTTTGTTTAATAGGGAAAGAATTATGATATGTAAGCCTAAAATAACTAACGTGCCGTTTGATATGTTTTGTATAAAGGGAGGGTTACCAAATTTATATGATAATTTATATGATATAATATAGATGAATATGAATCCCGTTATTCCTAAGAAATAATAGGCTGGAAAATAGTTAAGATTACAATTATATAAGTCGAATGTACCTAGATAGAAACTGAATAAAAATAGTGTAATAAATGAAAGTAAAAATAGACCTATACTCCATTGTTTTGTCATTGACAATAAAGTCATGTGTTTTTTGATATATATTCCTATAAGAAAAAATGGATATGCAATAATCGCTCTTTGTGGTAGGAATAAAATACCTTTTTCTGGATCCTGATTTGAATAATAAGCAGTAAATAAGCAAAAAATAATAAATATAAATTGAATTATTTTTAATTTGTTTATAATTGGATGTGTTACTCTTAATATGAAGATTACTAAAACAAACCAAAATGAACCGCAAATAGGTGTTCCCGTGTCAAAATCATGAATAACTAGACCTAAAATTGGCTTTATGAGAAAATCCTCATAAGAACAAATTTTATGACCTATTATATTGGTAAGATACCATGGATAATTGATTATATTCCAGATAATAGTAGGGACAATCAATGTGTTAATCAGCTGCTTTATGCTTTTAGGTTTATAAAGAATTCCTGTAATAATAAAGAATACAGGCATGTGAAATAGATATACAAAGTCGTGAAATAAAGGAAAAGGATTGCTGTGACCACATACCATAAAAAATATGCATAACGTTTTTGCCCAATCAATCCAGTCAATTCTGTCGTGATTCATTATATATTTGTTAAAATGGATATTTATTGTTTATTTGAGGTTGTAAAGAATCTCTTTTTATTATTGGAGTAGATTAATCCATAATTGTTCTACTCTGTGAAGGGAGAATGTTTGAGCTTTTTCTTGAGCCTTCACTGCTAATTGATTTAAAATGAATTGATTATGTGTTATGTAAAGAAGAGATTTTACATATAATTTTATGTCAAAAGGGGGAATCAGAATCCCATTTATTTTGTGATCTATAATATCTTTAATTGAGCTAAAACTATTAAAGGCTATGGGAACACATCCTCTTGACATGGCTTCTGATAGAACTAATGGAAAGCCTTCAAAAATGGAGGTCATTAATAGTATTGAAGCATTCTCTAAATAAGGACTTACATTTTTTTTGGTTCCTAATAATTGAATATCCTTTATTTTTCTGTTCTTAATTTCATTTTCTATAAATTCTTGTAGTGGTCCTTTCCCTATTATTGTTAAACTCCAGTTGTTTTCTGTTTTCTTAAATGTTTCCCAAATTTTTAAAAGGTATTTTATTCCTTTGTCTTCAACCAATCGTCCAATGAATATCATTTCTTGCTTTTTCTGTATTTTTTTTGTATCGGAGATAGGAGGTAGTGTAACAGGGTTTGGGATTGATATTATTTTTTCTTTATATTTGTGTCCCACTAGGTAATTAATTTCTTTTTTGAAGGAATCAGATAATAAAATATACCTATAACAATGTTCTAATAAGATTTTATGTCGTGCTGATGTTTTTTCATAAATTCTCCTTCTTTTGTAAGGATATATTATTTTCCGGATAGAATCTTTTAGCGTAAACCAATTTAATTTGTTCCAATAATTTTGATATGCTTTTAATTGGCAACATGGAGAATTGTGCTCTACCACAATTAGCTTGTTATGAATATTTATCGTGTCATTTTTTAATAAAATCTCATGTATTGGTGAATAACAATCCTGATAAATGATCCAGTCAAATTTATATTTATTAAATATGCCTTTGACATATAAATCATTCTCTTCTGTTAATAGTTCGTCTTGGTTAGGAGGGAAAAAAAGTTTTATATTGGGATTAATTTCATTAAGAAGTTCTTTATCTCCATTATGGAAAGAAAGGATGAAAATATTGTAATTATTTTTGATTAAACAATTTGCTAAAATTGTAGTTATTTTTTCGATACCTCCATATCCAGGATAATTTGTTATGTAAAATAGGATATTTTTATTCGTTTTTTCCATTATTATTAAGTCGCTTTTTCAGTTGTTGTAAAATAAGATATATATTTTTTTTTTCATTAGAACTTGTTGCTGTTAGATAAGCTATCGTCATGTATATGATAAAAGAGAATATAATAAATAAAGCCAACTTTATTATTGAGTCAACAGAATATAGGTAGCAATAAAGTTGTTCAAATGTGAAACTTAATATAGTAACTTTTAATATTGGAATAGATACGGACTGAAAATATTTTTTATAAGATAAATTAATGTACTTGTTGATGAAATATAGAGCTATGGCGTAAACTATTATATTACTTATAATTATTGAGGTGATGTAAATATAATATGGTAGAGCTTCATATGAAAAAACTATATATTGTATGGGTATTTGCAACGCATAAAGTGTGCTACTATATATCATAAAAGTCCTAATTTTCCCTGTTGCTGATATTGCACTTAATATTGTTATAAATTGAAATTCAATAAATGATTTTATAATTTGAAGTCGTATAAATATGATACACCAGTCTGGAATTTCTATAAGCCATAATTTTAGTATATAAGGAGCTTGTATAAAGATTGGTATAGCAATTAATGAATATAAAAAACATGAATATTTAGCTCCCATCAGAGTTGATTGCTCTAATAAAATTTGATTATTGGCACCATAACTCTTGCTTAAGGTTGGATTAATAGCTTTTAACATGTTCTGTGATAAAACTTGTAGTTGTCCATTAACTTGATTTGCTATGCTAAATGCTGCATTAATAGTTGTATTAAAAAAAATGTTTAGAATGATATTTTGTCCATAAGTACTGACCATGCTGGTTGCGGAGTTTATGAAGTTCCATCCAGCAAATGAAGTCATTTCTTTTATTAAGTTTTTGTCCCAGTATTTATATGGTGCAATAATGCACTCTATATAATGTCTATGGCAATAGAAGCGCATAATAGTTAATGTTATTAAAGGTATACAAGCCATTAAAACACCATATACAATTAATTTATCATTGGAGGTATATACACAAACAAAAGCTACTGCCAATTTTAAGATTGCTTCAAAAACTCCTATAACAGCATAGTATTTCATATTCTCATGTGCATTCATTGCAGCGTCATATGGAACTGTCATTACTGTAAACATTGTGCTTATAATAAGACTCCCATATACTACTTTAGCTGCAAGAATACGGTTTTGTGGTATATTAAGAATGCCATTGAAGAAGAAATAACCAGCTATCAGCAATGAAATACCTACAACAATGGAGATGCCTAAATGAAGAATAAAACTGACATTGAAAATACTTTTTTGCTTCTCTCTGTTCCCCTCTCCTTCGGAATAAGACATAAAACGTTGAGTTGCACTGGCCATTGCTGCATTAAGAAATCCCAGCATGGATATTGCTCCTCCAACAATATTAAATATACCGAAATCTGAAGCACCTAAAGAGTTTAAGATAAGTCGAGTAGTATATAACGAGATAAACATCGTTATACCCATTTTTGCATAGAGGAATCCCGTATTTTTTATTACTCGGTTTGCTGTTGACATTTCTATTTAACTTTTATAGAGTTTTTAGTTGTTAGGGGAAAAGTACGATTTTAGGACTGTTTCTGAATTATATAATGGAATCATTTTCAATTATTGAAAGAATACTATGTTTCTTTTATTTTTATTGGTTATATCCGTATCCATATCCATATTTCTTTCCATAACCGTAGCGACCATATTTTCCATATTTCCCATATCCATAGTAGTAGCCGTTCTGCCGTCTATTCATATTGATGCCGTTGAGCAGGGTACATAAATTGGGGAGCTTGTGCTCTTTTTTTAATTCGTTGATTAAGGCGTAATGGCTTTTGTGGGTATAATCTGCGCGACATACGTATACGCTTAAATCGGCTACCCGGGCAATAAGCTGGGTGTCGGTCACCATACCGATAGGAGCTGTATCCAGTATCACGTAATCAAAATGCTGTTTCAGGGTTTCGATGGCCTGATCAAGAGCCTGTCGGGCTACTAATTCTGTAGGATTGGGAGGAACACTGCCTCCAGGTAAGATATAAAGATTTTCAGATACGGTAGATACTTGGCAGAGAGAGAGTAAATTAATATGCTCTGGGTTAGCCAGGTATTGGGTAATTCCTTTTTCACGGGTTGAAAGCTGGAATACTTTGTTCAATCCTGGTTTACGAATATCAAGCCCTACAATTACTACTTTTTTCCCCATGAAAGCGAAACTGCAGGCCAAGTTTCCGGCTGTAAAGCTTTTTCCTTCACCGGAATTAGTGGAAGTAAAAAGGATGACTTTCTGTCCTTCCTGTAACATATACTGGATGTTAGTGCGTACGGAACGGAATACTTCTTCCATCAGTTCATTCTTATTTTCACGAACTACAATGGGAGTACCTTGAGTATCGGCCATCGGAATATCACCTACAATGGGGACATCCGTAATCTTTTCTACGTCAACCCGGCTTTCTATTTTGAAACGAAGTAGATTACGTAAATAGATGCTTACAACAGGAATGCCTACCCCCAATATCAAAGCTAAAAGATAATATGTTTTATTGTTAGGCGCAACTGGACCACTAGGTAGGGGTTCTTCTATCATGCGTCCGTTATTGGCTGTAGCTGCTAATGTGATGGCATTTTCTTCTCGTTTTTGAAGAAGCATCAGGTAAAGACTGGCTTTAATCTCCTGTTGACGCGTGATACTTAGCAGTTCTTTCTCCTGGGTAGGAGCATTACTGATTTTCCCTTCAAATTTACGGGCTTGGTGCTCCAGGTCGTTTCGGGTGATTTCGAGTCCTTTTAATACGCTGTTGACAGATGCCTGTACGTTCTTGCGGGTTGCTTCAATAGAGGTGTCTAGATTGATTACCGCCGGGTTGTTTTCGCTGGAAGTGCGGAGCAGGCGCTTACGTTCTGTCAACATCTCATTGTATTGACCGATTACAGTAGCCAGAGCATTATCGGTCAGTCCAATGTTGGCTGGAATTACTTCCATCTGGTTGGCGGGGTTGTCGATGTATTCTTTTAGGAATTGTACTAAACGAAGCTGGGTTGCATTTTCTGCTTGTTTTTGTGCATATTCAGCATTGCCTTGGAGGGCCAACTGGGCATCGGAACTTAAGTCGGTCAGTCCGGCTTTCTGTTTGTAAGTGGCCAATTGGCTTTCGGTGGTTCCTAATTCCTGATTGATAATCTGGATACGAGTGTCAATGAATTCAGCCGTGCGGCTGGCCACTTCGTTCTTGTCATCATTGGCATCACTGTTATAAAGTGCAACTAAAGTATTTAAAAAATCCATACCACGTCCTACATGGGTATCGTTGTAATTTAATTGAACAATGGTTGTAACTTTGCTGGTAGGTTCGGCTGTTAGTCGTGCTTTACAATTACTAGCTGCTGCTGTAGGAGTGACGATGGTGGCATAAATGGTATGTGCGTCCTGGAGTCCTACACTATCTTTGGGGCTGAGAGTGATGGTTCCTACAGGAGTAACCAATACGCCTGGTAATTTGTCGAAATGTTTGGAAATCGTTTGTCTTTCTCCATTGCAGATAAAGTAGGCGTCAGCCTGTACTTTTCCGTCGGGGGTGTAATTTAGTTGAATTTGTAATGGGGAAAGAAGTTTGTCTGCTTCCTCTGGGCTCATCCATACCTGTACGGGAGTGCTTTTATATAACTGTTTCGGATAACCGAAAGTACGTTTCTCTGCATAAGTAATGTTCAGGTTAAGGGCATTTACAACTTTCTTGAGTAGAGTTCGTGACTGTATGATTTCTACTTCATTGTCGAAATTATTCGCCATGCTGAGCATCCCCAAATCCTGCATGGCTGCCAAAGAGGCATTCTGCCCATTAGGCTTGTTTTTGTCTCCCTGCTTGATAAGTACGGTTGCGTTTATGTTATATACAGGAGCCTGGTAGCGGAGATAGCACCAGGCACCGATTATACACACTAACAGGCAGGCTACAAACCAAGGCCAGTACATCAGGTATTCAAACAGGATGGCTTTGTAATCAACGGACTTTTCGTTTTCAGCCTGGAACAGGTCGTCGTATCTTTCGTCACTCATAAATTATAGGCGGTTTTTAAGTAGGATTACTAATGTGCTTGGTTATTTAAAGATGGTTACTAACAGGCTGGCGATGGAAACCAATATGGAAGTGGCACTAATCCAAAGTGTTGTGCTGTTACCAATATCGGAATTGCGGGCTACTGTTTTATTAGGACTTACATAAAGAATGTCGTTCTGTTGCAGATAGAAATAGGGGGAACGTACCAAATCGGCATCGTTCAGGTTAAGTGTCTGAATAATGCGTTCGCCGTTTGCATTCTCGCGTACTAACTTGACATTGTCGCGCACACCGTATACTGTCATGTCGCCCGCCATAGCCAAGGCTTCGAGCACATTGACTTTTTCATTACTGACGGTGAAGGTGCCGGGACTTTTTACTTCGCCTAATACGGAAATCTTATAGTTGACCATACGCACATTGACAATCGGGGTCTCCTTGAGGTAAGGGATTAATTTTTCACGAATAAGCGCTTCACATTCATTTTTGGTAAGTCCGCTGATTTTGAGGCGCCCTAATACCGGAAAGTCGATTTCTCCCTGATTGTTCACTAAATATTGTTGCATTACCGGCTGGGAAGTCAGGCTGGTGTTTGCCTGGGATACTTGGGATGGTACCGTCAGGTTAAACGGCACACTGGCCTGTGGGTCAGTAGTACTGACGGTGATAGTCAGCAAATCTTTGGGCATGATTTTAGCGTCGTACAAGGGGATTTCTCCTGCAGCTACTTCGATAGATTGAGCATTTTGCAGGTACGGCACTTTTTTGTAAGACGTACACCCGCTCACCAGCAGGGTGGACAACGTCAGCATACAGACTACTTTGCGTATCTTCATCTTTTCTTATGGTTTTGTTATGATTTTTCTAAAGGAATTTCCCTGCGCATAGGGCGTGCTTCGCCGTTACCACTCCCAGCTATAGATTGGGGGCGGTAAAAATTACGGCCGATAATCAGCCGCAAAATTAAGCCTTATTTTTGGTTTATTCAACTTATAGAGGGGTTTTTGTCGGTGAAAAGGGTGGAAATCAATGAAAAAGTGGGCATATCGGCGGATTTTGTAACAATTCTGGAACAATGTATGGGTATAGGGGGGAGCGTGAGAAAAACGCAAGTGCGTTTTACCTGAAACGCAAGTGCGTTTGTGATAAAACGCAAGTACGTTTTACTTCAAACGCAAGGGCGTTTGATTCGAAACGCAAAGGCGTTTTCGGGGAGTTCCGGAAAGGAAATCATGACGGGTTGTCGGGGTTGGCAGGTATTTTTATAAAATGTATATACGCGGGGTGTGGAACAAGTGTGTCATACTTATTCCACACCTGTATATAG
>ERZ772865.1925-NODE-1925-length-19436-cov-7.442340_pt1 | contig 19436 bp, 20 predicted proteins | sample MGYA00512133_ERZ772865 | MGnify/ENA primary metagenome ERZ772865 (study PRJEB29015, sample SAMEA2737722) | human gut metagenome | biome: human gut; feature: human-associated habitat; material: faeces | place: China | collected 2012 ...
CACGAATAAACGGCCGGTCCACACATGGCGCAGCGATCTACGCAACGTACAGATACTCATCTCAGCCGCCCGATTCTCGGACATACTCCCCGGAAGTTACCTCAGAAGCCCTGAGCAATCTCCCGGTTCATCGCAGTTTTGCACGCGTTTGGGCAGGATACTCCCACTCGCGGACCTGCCTATCATACAAGATATGAGCGGTAATGTCAAGCATCTTTTTGAATTTTTTTGAGAAAATCGGAAAGAAATTTTGGCTGTTCCGCCCTAAGGGCATCTTCCCCGCCGCGCGGGCATAGAATAGGCCGAAACCGGCTTCGGGAGGGGGAATCCTTATGGCGATGGCATGGCTCTGGACCGGAATGGTGGCGGTCTCGCTGGTGTTCGGCATACTGACCGGAAGCGTCGGCGAGCTTGGAGGCGCAGCGCTGGAGGGCGCGACTGCCGCGGTAGAGCTGTGTGTATCAATGGCAGGCATCATGTGCCTCTGGACCGGCGTGATGGAGGTCATGGAGCAGTGCGGGCTCTCTGCCGCGCTCGCGCGGCTGTTCCGTCCGCTGCTGCGCCGCCTGCTGCCCAATGCCAGCCGGGACGAGGAAACGCTGGCGGCAGTCTCCGCCAATGTTTCCGCGAACCTCCTTGGCCTTGGCAATGCCGCCACGCCGCTGGGCATTCAAGCCGCCCGGCGGATGGCCCGAAGCTGCGGCGGCACCGCCAGCGACGAGCTGTGCCTTCTGGTGGTGCTCAACACCGCCTCCATCCAGCTTCTGCCCACCACCGTGGCCTCCGTCCGGGCTGCCTTCGGCAGTGCCGCCCCCTTCGACATTCTGCCCGCCGTCTGGATCAGTTCTCTCGCCTCTGTCACGGTGGGCCTGCTCACCGCCCGCCTTCTCTCCCGCCGGAAAGGAGGCCCTGCATGAACCCCTCTGACCTCATCATCCCCCTGCTGCTGGCGGGAGCCGCCGCCTGCGGCACCGGGCGCCGGGTCAACGTCTACGCCGCCCTAACCCGCGGCGCGGAGGACGGTCTCACCGTCCTGCTCCACGTAATCCCCGCTCTGGTGGGCTTACTCACCGCCGTCAGTATGTTCCGGGCCTCCGGTGCCATGGATGCGCTGGCCCGGCTGTGCGCCCCGGTTCTGAACCTTCTGGGCATCCCGGCAGAGACCGTGCCGCTGATGCTGGTCCGCCCCGTATCCGGCAGCGGCGCACTGGCCGTTGCCAGCGATCTGATGGCCTCCCACGGGCCCGACAGCTACATCGGCCGGGTGGCCGCCGTCATGCTGGGCAGCACAGAAACCACCTTTTACACCATCGCCGTCTACTTTGGCTCCGCCGGCATCGTCCGTACCCGCCACACCGTCCCGGCGGCGCTGGCGGCAGACCTCACTGGCTTTCTCACCGCTGCCCTCACTGTGCGGCTCCTGTTCGGCTCCTAATATCTGTAAATTCACGCAAAAAAGCACGGAAAAGCCGTGCTTTTTTGTCTCCTTTATGCAGATTTTCTCACTTTTCGTTCAAATGCGCCCGCAGGCGTTCCAAATTTCCCCCCATGAGCGTCACATACGTCTCGCCCCTCGCCAATTCCTCTGGGGACACGTTGTGGCAGGTGTGGAACATGGCCGTCCCCGCCCCCGCCGCCTCGGCGATGGCGTCCGCCACCAAATGATTGGAAAACTCAATATACCAGACCGTCGAGATCCCTTCCTCCCGTACCTTGTCCGTCAGAAAAGCAATGGTCGCGGCGGACGGTTCCGTCTGGGTGGAGCATCCCGGAAATGCCGCGTAGTACCGCAGATCAAATTCTTCTGCGAAATACCGCAGTGGGAACCGATCTCCAAACACTATGGTCCGGTCCGGCAAGCTGTCGAAAAACGCATGAAATTCGTCATCCAGAGTGTCGATCTCCTCCGCATATTTCTCTGCGTTGGCCCGATACCGCTCCCCATTCGCACTGTCCAACTCCGCCAGCACCTCCCCAAACTGCCGGGTGATGGCCGCGGCGTTGGCCGGGGCGGTCCAAACATGCTCATCGATCTCCGTCACGGTCCCTAAGTGGTCGTGGTCATGGTCATCCTCGTCCTCATCGTGGTGATGCCCCACTTCCTCCTGCATCCCCTCTACGTGCTCCTCCTCCAGAGTCTCCACGCAGTCGATCAGCGCCAGTGTCCGGCCCGTAGGCTCCGCCGCCTCTAAAATCGTCTCTACCCACTGGTCGGAGTCCCCTCCCAGATACAAAAAGAGGTCACAGCTCTGCACTTTCAAAATATCCGCCGGAGTAGGTTCATAGGAATGGCTCTCCGTCCCCGGCGGCAGCAGTAATTCCACATCCGCTAAGTCTCCGGCGGCGGCCCGGGCAAAGTCATACGCCGGAAATACAGTCGCTACGATGTGCAGCTTTCCATCCTCCGGTTCCTGCACGGATGCCGGTGCGCATCCTGCCAGCAGCGCCAGCGCCAGCATACAAATCAACAGTCTTTTCACAGTGGTCTCCTCTCAATTTGAGAATCATTTTCAAATAAGATACCACATCCGCCCCAAAAAAGCAACCCCGACTATCCGTCGGGGTTGCCTCTGTTTTCCTGTTTACTTGCTGCGCTTCAGAACCTCACACAGCAGCTTCCACGTCCGCTGGACGGACGCAATGTGCATCCGCTCCCTGGGGGTGTGGATGTCCGTCAGATCCGGGCCGAAGGACACGCAGTCCAGTCCCGGCAGCTTTTCGCCCAGCAATCCGCACTCCACACCGGCGTGAACGGTCTCCACCACCGGCTCCTTGCCGTACTGCTCCCGGTAGACCTCGATCATCCGCTCCCGGAGGGGAGAATCCGGCAGATATTCCCAAGCGGGATAGTCGCCGACCACGTCCACACGGCCCCCCAGCTGCTCCGTCAGGCACCGCAGGCGGTCCCGGACCATCTGCTTCTGGCTGGCTACGCTGCTGCGGACGGAGCACACCGCCGTCATTTCATCGTCGCCGCATTTCAGAATGCCTATATTCAAGGAAGTCTGCACCAGACCGGGAATATCCATACTCATGGCCTGCACCCCGTTAGGCAGGCAGGTCAGCATACAAAGCGCCTTGCCGGTGGAGGCCTCGTCCATCGGCAGGCTCTTGGTCTCCACCGTTTCCACAGCTACCGTCAGACCGGGATCCGCGATCCGGTATTCCTTCTTCATCTCCGCAGCCAGCGTCTCCGCAGCCTTCCGGGCCGCACTGCCGTCAGCCACGGTGACCACCGCCGCCGCCGCCGTGGGGATGGCGTTGTCCTTGCTGCCGCCCTCGGCGGACACCAGACGCAGCTTCGTCTCGGCAGACATGGCCCGCAGCAGCCGCCCCAGCAGCACATCGGCGTTGGCACGGCCCTTGTTGATCTCCACGCCGGAGTGACCGCCCACCAGGCCGGACACCCGGACCTCCAGGGTCTCCCCGGAGAAGTTCTCCCGGATCAGCGGCAGATGGCAGAACACGCTGCTGCCACCGGCGCAGCCCACGGTGAAGATCCCCTCCTCCTCGGAGTCGATATTCAGCATGGTACGCCCTTGCAGCGGCGTCACATCCAGCACGGCGGCACCCAGCATACCGATCTCCTCGTCGGTAGTCAGCACCACCTCCAGCCGGGGATGCTGCAAGGTGGTGTCCTCCAGCGCCGCCAGTGCCATGGCCACGGCGATGCCGTCATCGCCGCCCAGAGTTGTTCCCTTGGCGCCTACCAGATCGCCGTCCACAAAGAGGTCCAAGCCCTCCTTGTCCATATCCTTGGCGCAGCCCGCCTCCTTTTCGCATACCATGTCCACATGGCCCTGCAAAATCACCGCCGGGGCGTCCTCATAGCCCGGCGTAGCCGGGGCGATCAGGATCACGTTGTTGGCCTCATCCTGATAATGTTCCAGACCCAGCTTTTCGCCGAATGCCACGCACCAGTCGCTGATGGCCTTTGTGTTGGCGGAGCCGTGAGGAATGGCGCACATCTCCTCAAAAATTTCAAATACCCGCTTCGGTTCTAAATTGGACAGGATCGCCATGTTACTTCTCTCCCTTTTTCTGTAATTTTATTTTGTTGCCCTTTTCATCCACGATATAGGTATTGTCCAGCTGCCCTTTCAAATTGCCCAGCACGGAATCAATGTATTCCCGCCGCAGGGCGGCGCGCTCCATCTCCTCCCACTCCGTCAACCCTTCGGGGCTTTTTGCCTTCTTCGCCAATTCGTTGATCCGGTCTATTTGCTTTTGTTCCATATTTACTCCTTTTCCGCGGTTTCCCGTTCAAAAACGAGGTCTATCGTTTCTATAAAGCCGCCTGCCCGTTGGGTGGCCGGGATCCAGCCCGCAAACCGCCATCCGTCGGCAGCCCGTTTCCGGATGATCTCCTGATGGCCCACTGTTGCCAGTCCAACGCCGCCCAAAAAGCTGTACCCGCCGGAGCCGGTGCAGTCCACCCGTTCAAATTCATATTCCAGCACAGAAACCACCTCTCACTTATAGCACTGCACGGTGATGGGGATGCGGCCCTTTTTCGTCAAGGCTCCCACCTCCGTCAGCTCAAATTTCCCAAAGCCCCTTGCAGAGACCGTATCGCCCTCGGAAACCGTCCGATCCGGCTTCGTGCACTCCCGCCAGTTCAGCTGCAACCGGCCGCTTTCGATAAGTGCCGCTGCCTTGCCCCGGGCCATGCGGAAGCCGGTGGAGCACACGGCGTCCAGCCGCAGGGAGGACACCGTATCCCGCCGTTCCTCCCGTCGGATCTCCGGGATGTGGACGCAGCCGGGGTCGATCTCCGCCACCTGCAGCTTTACCCGTCCGGCGGACTCCCAGCTTTGCGCCAGAAATTCCGCCACGGTATCCAGCACCAGCACATCGGCGCTGGCCGGCCCTACTAAAATATCTCCGATTTTCTCCCGGACGATCCCCATGCCCATGAGACTGCCCAAAAAATCTCGGTGGGTCAGATTCTCTCCCTCCCGGAAGGCCGCCCGCAGACACCGGATGGGGCTGTACGTTCCGGCGTCCGAAGGGTCCATCCAATCCGGCAGGAACAGGAGCACCGCCCGTTCCGCGCCGTCATAGCCGCCCCAGCGGATATATGCTGTTTCCGGAATTCCCGCCGCATGAAGCAGATCGGCGGCCTGCGCCTGCTGGGCGGGGCTTAAAAAGTCCGTTGCCGCCGGGATATTCCGCTCTGATGCCTGCTTGGCCCGATCCAGTACCCGGGCCAGCAGCGTCCGGTCCTCTCCCAGAGCGCCGCACTGGTCCAGCAGCTTGCTCTTATCCATGGCGCAGCTCCTGTGTCCGCACCAACCGGGCATAAGCGCCGTTTTTCGCCATCAGCTCATCATGCCGCCCCAGCTCCGCCACCCGGCCGTCCTCGATCACCGCGATGCGGTCCGCGTTCCGCACGGTGGACAGTCGGTGGGCAATGATGATGGTAGTCCGCCCCTGGGAAAGCCGTTCAAAGGTCTCCTGCAATTTTGCCTCCGTCACGCTGTCCAGCGCCGAGGTGGCCTCGTCCAAAATCAGCACCGGCGGATTTTTCAAAAAGATCCGGGCAATGGAGATCCGCTGCTTCTGTCCGCCGGAGAGCAGCGTCCCCCGCTCGCCCACATAGGTCTCCAAACCGTCAGGCATGGCCTGAATATCGTCATAGATCTCTGCCAGCTGCGCTGCTCGGATGACCTCCTCCTCGGTTGCCTCCGGCTTGCCGCAGCGGATGTTGTTCAGAATACTGTCAGCAAACAGAAATACGTCCTGCTGTACCACGCCCACCTGCTGCCGCAGAGAGCGCTGTGTCACGTGGCGCACATCCTGTCCATCGATGCGGATATCACCGTCCGTCACATCGTAAAATCTTGGGATCAGCTTGCACAGGGTAGACTTTCCGCCGCCGGAGGGGCCCACCACCGCCAGCGTCTCTCCCGCCTTGATATGCAGATCCACATCGTGAAGCACATCCAGATCTCCCTCATAGGCAAAGCTGACGTGGTCCACATCCACCTGTCCCTTTACGTCGGTCAGCTCCACGGCGTCCGGCGCGTCCTTCATGGCCGGCTCCGTCCGCATCAGCTCCAGAAAGCGGGAAAAACCGGCAGTGCCGTTGGCCAGCAGCTCGGAAAAGTTGGCCAGCTTCCGCACGGGATTCACAAAGGTTGTGATATACAGACTGAAGGTGATCAGGTCCACGGTATTCAACTCGCCCCGCATAATGAGGACGCCGCCGGCGGCGATCACCGCCACGGAGAGAATGGACAGGAAGAATTCCATCACGCCGTTGAATCGGCCCATCGCCTTATGAAATTCCTTCTTGGAGGTTTTATAAACGTCATTGGAGACATTGAACTTCTCCAGTTCCTCCGCCTCGTTGGCGAAGGCCTTTGCCGTGCGGATGCCGGAGATACCGGACTCGATCCCCGCGTTAATGGCGGCGGTTTTCTGCTTCACATGGCGGGACGCCTGACTCATCGACCGGCGGCAGGTCCACACCACGATCAAAAACACCGGCAGAATGGCGGCGATCACCAGCGCCAGCCGCCACTGGATCGTAAACATGATGACAAGCGCGCCGATGACGGTCACGCCGGAGATGAAAATATCCTCCGGGCCGTGATGGGCCAGCTCCGTGATCTCAAACAGCTCGCTGGTCAGGCGGCTCATCAGGGCACCGGTCCGATTGCGGTCATAGTAGCCGAAATCCAGTTCCTGCATGTGGCGGAACAGATCCCGGCGGATGTCCGCCTCTACCAGAATACCAAAGGTGTGCCCGTAGTAGCCGATGATATAGGTCAACACCCCCCGCACCGCAAAAGCCGCCGCGGCCACTGCCATCACCGTGAAAAAGGTGCGGTATGCGTTCTGCGGAAGCAGCTCGTACATGCACCAGCGGGACAGGTACGGAAAGGCCAGATCGATCAGCGCAATGGTAAGGGCGCAGACCATATCCAGCACAAACAGCTTCTTATGGGGTTTGAAATAAGACAGAAAGATCCGCAGATCGGACCGCTCCTGAAATTCTTTGGTGGTCATGAAAAATTCAAAGCTCCTCTCACAGAGTACAGCCGCTTTTTCCGGCTGCTGTCCGCCTCCGGCGGACCGATAGCTGCATCATACCATGATTTTCCCACCTTGGCAATGGGTAAACAGCCCCCCGAACGCGCCGCGTCCGGGGAGCTGTCGGAAAAGCGTATGCTCAGCTGTTGGTCAGATAATCGCCCTTCATGTAGCCGGTGGTATCCCGGCCGCCGGGGCCGGAGAACGTGATCTCATACCAGCCGTCACCGGCGCTCTTCACGATCTTCACATCGCTGCCGTTTGTCAGGGATGCAATGGAATCGTAGCTCTTGCCAGGACCGGAACGGACGAACACACCGCCGCCGGCATTGGTCACCTTACCGCTGCCGGTTTTCAGGGCCCCGGACGTGGTTGTGGTGCTGCCGGCCGTACCTGTGGTAGTACCCGTGGTTGTACCTGTTGTGCCCGTGGTGGTGCCGGATGCACCTGTGGAAGTGGTCTCCGCTGTGGTTGACAGGAATTCACCCTTCATATAACCGGTGGTATCCCGGCCGCCGGGGCCGGAGAACGTGATCTCATACCAGCCGTTCCCGGCGTCCTTCACCACCTTCACCTCGTCGCCGTTTTTCAGGGAAGCAATGGGCGTACCGCTGGTGCTGGGGTCCGGTCGGACATTGACGCCGGTAGCGGCGTTCACCACAGTGGCGGTACTGCCGGTCGTTGTGCCCGGCGTGGTAGGTGTTGTGGGTGTAATGGGCGTGGTGGTATCCGGTTCATCCGGCATCACGCCGGGATCCGTATTGTCCTCAGGCTCCTCCGTCTCGCCCGGTTCCGAGGGATTCTTCTCCGTGCTGTCATCCGGCTGCACCGGCGTCACCACGCCGGGCTGAGGCGTCACCGGGTCCTTGGGGCCGGTAGGACTTTTGTCATCCCGCAGCAAGAAAAGCAAAATCCCCGCCATGATCAGGATCAGCACCACCAGTATCGGCGTCAGCACGCTGAAATGACGGCTCTGCCGGGCCCGCCGGCCTCCCCGGTCCTTGCCCTTTCGCAAAACCTCTTCCTCTTCGCAGAAGGGGCAATACTTATAGGTATCGGAGTATTTCTCCCCGCAGTCGGGGCAGCGCTTCATCGCCATAGTGGTCCTCCTTGTATCCGCACTCGACAGTATCAGACTCTCGTAAATTTATACTTTACATAATACCGATTTTTGTGCATTCAGTCAAGTAGAGCCGGGTCGATTTCACAGGAATTTCATACTTTTTCTTGCTTTCATGTTATCGGACACCTATAATAAAATTATATACTGTCAACCAAACGTGAAAAATACGCCTGCCATCACCAATACGCACCCCACGTGCCCGCTACTTTATATGAAATGGGAGGTTCCTCATGAGTACCATCCTGATTGGCATTGCCGGCGGTACCGGCTCCGGCAAAACCACCCTCACCCGGCATCTGAAAGAGCATTTCGGCCCGGAAGTCACCGTCATCGGCCATGACAATTACTATAAGCGTCAGGACGGCAAGACTCTGGAAGAACGGGCCAAGGTAAATTATGACCACCCCGCCGCCTTTGATACGGAGCTGCTCATCGAGCATCTGAAGGAGTTGAAAGAGGGCCGCCCCATCCGCTGCCCGGTACTCTTATGTGGAGCACAACCGCACGGAGGAGACCCGGGAGATCCTCCCCACCAAGGTTATCATCGTAGAGGGCATCCTGATTTTCCAGAACCCCACTCTCCGGGATATGTTTGACATTAAGATCTTTGTGGAGACGGATGCCGACGTCCGCATCCTCCGCCGTGCTTTGCGGGATGTGGAGGAACGGGGCCGGACGCTCCAATCTGTTGTCACCCAATACCTCACCACGGTAAAACCCATGCACGAGCAGTATGTGGAGCCAAGCCGCAAATTTGCCGACATCATCGTCTTGGAGGGTGGCCGCAATCTGGTGGCTCTGGAGATGATCATGCAGCGCATCCGCGCCCACATCGACACCCCTTGAATTTTCTAAAATCGAAGCGGAGATGGCTTTTCCCATCTCCGCTTCGTCATATTTCGGCATGATTATACATTTTGGAATCATTTTACCTGTCTTTTACGGTTTTTCCCCGTCTGGCGCCAACAACTCCAAAACCTGACTCTCTCCCAGCACACGGATTCCGTGTGCCCGCAGCAGTGCCGCCGTTACGCCGTCCCCGTCGGTGAGGGTGCCGGTAAATGTGCCGTCATAAACGGCTCCGCAGCCGCAAGAAGGGCTTCGCTCCTTCAGCACCGCCGCCTTACAGCCCAGCAGCTGATATAGCCGCAAGGCACACGCCGCCCCCCGGCGGTACTGCTCCGTCACGTCCTCCCCGGTGCGCATCACCACCCGGTCTCCCCGCCGTTCCGACGGATTTCGCGGGGTGGGCAGACCGCCCATCTGCTCCGGGCACATCGGGATCAACTCGTGGCGCCGCGCCAGTTCCTCCACCCAGAGTTGTGGCTTGGATGTGCCGTCATACCGGCAGGGAAGGCCCAGCAGACACGCTGAGATCAGGATTTTCATTCTATCCCCTCCCCATAGCCCGGTGTTCCCGCTGAAGCTCCCGGTAAAGCCGTCCCGGCGTCCAGCTTCGGTTGTCCGGCGTCAGCACCGCCTTCAGGCATATGACCCCGGCCTGACGCAGCGCCGCCAACAGGCCGTCCAACTCCCGCTCCAAACCGCAGAATACCAGCATCTTCCCTCCGATGGGCACACCACTCTCTCTGCCAGTCTTTCCCTGGGCTAAGGCTTCCAGCGTTAATCCACAGCTCTCCTTCGCCACCGGCACGGCCTCTCCGCCGAACTGCTGAACGATACCCGCCACCGTTAAGATCTCCGGCAGCGTTTCAAACCCAAACAGCAATAGCTTTTTCACAGTTCTACCTGCTTCCCGTTCAGGACCGCACTTTCCAGCCGATCCCCAGCGTAACACAATTTCAGGGAGAAAAACGGTTCGTCGGAATCCAGCAGCCGCAGAAAGATTTTATCTCCCTCCCACATGGGCAGGGTCAGCAGCTCCGCCTTTTTGATCCACGCCAGATCCCCCTCATCGCAGACGTGAGGTTCTCCGGTCCAACCGGTAGCGGTAAACAGGTGCATATGCTCCGTGGGCCACTCCGTATTCACAAAGGTCACGAGTCCCCGGTAGCGGTAGTCTGTCAGGGTCAGGCCTGTCTCCTCTCGGCACTCCCGCAGCAGACAGTCCTCCGGGCTTTCCTTGTCCTCAAACTTGCCGCCAATGCCGATCCACTTATCCCGGTTGGCGTCATGTTCCTTTTTCACCCGATGGAGCATCAGGTATGCGTCTCCCCGTTCCAGATAGCACAGGGTGGATTGCAGCATGAAACCACATCCTTTCTCTGTTATTATACCTGCTTTTCCCAAAAAAGAAAGCCCCGGCAAGCCGAGACTTTCTTGCTGATGCGTTCTGATCCGTTCCGCTTTTTGCTTACTCTCCCATGACCTGAAACACGATGTCCCGCACCCGATCCCGGGTGTCGCACTCCACCAAGGTCAAATTCTGCCAGGGTCCCAGCGTCATTCGTCCCGCCACAATGGGCACCGTGATGAAGGGGGACAGCAGCAGCGCCTTGATGTGGGAGGAACCGTTGTCATCATGCCAGGTGTCATGGTGCTGATAGTGGATCACCCGGCCTTTTTCGTCCCGGTAAGGGGAAAACACATCCAGCGCAGCCTTCAGGTCATGGCCCACCAGTCCCGGCTCAAATTCCAGCGTGGTCAGCGCCGCCACGCCGCCGGTGGTAAAACCGGTGATCGTGCCGTTCCGGATATTCTTCTGCCGGGCGGCCTCCTCCACCGCATGATGGAAATCCTCTGTGACGTCGATCATGCCCATGTGGGCCTTGGTGTGGTAGGTCTTTGTCTCCGTATAAACGGCCATTGCCGTATCCTCCCTGTTTTCAGCTTGTGTTCCGCCGTCTGTTCAGCGACCTTGAAGGAAACCGCCGACGTTTTTTGCTTATTCCTCCGGATCCGGCAGCAGACAGTCCACCGCCGCCCGGTCCGTCCGGATGGATTTGCACAGAGCGGAGACCGCCTTGTGCCGGGGATCGTTCTTGTAGGCTTCCAGCGCCGCCTGATCCGCGAATTCCGAGATCAGCACAGCGTCATAGTCGCTGCCCTCCATGCCCCGGAGGACCTGACAGCTTTTCAGCTCCGGGATGGCCCCGTAAAGCCCCTGCAAGCCAGTGAGGAAAAGGTCCCGCTCCGCCTCGGTGCCGGGGCGGAATTTCCACATCACGATGTGCCGCAGCATCAGGCTCCTCGCTTTGCGTTATAGGCGGCAATGCCCTTGCCCAGAAGCTGAATGGCCCGGCGCAGGTAGTCGCAGTTGTGGACATAGGCGATCCGGATTTCGCTGCGGCCATCGGCGGGATCGGCATAGAAGCCGCTGCCGGGGGCATACATCACCGTGTCACCGTTGTCCTCAAATTCCTCCAGCAGGAAATACTGAAGCTTTTCCACATCGTCCACCGGCAGCGTTACCATCATGTAGAAGGCGCCGTCCGGCGTATGGAACTTGGTGCCGGAGATCTTGTTCAGCTCCTCTACCACAGCGTCCCGCCGCTTCTTGTACTCGTCCCGGACCTCCTTGAAGTAGGAAGGCTGCACATGCTCGTACATGGCGGCAGCGCCCGCCTGATCGAGGGTGGCAGTGCACAGACGGCCCTGGCACAGTTTCATGGCCTCCGCCATAAATTTCCGGTTCCGGGAAATGATGGAACCAATGCGGGCACCGCAGGCGGAAAACCGCTTGGAAATGGAATCCACCACGATCACATGATCCTTGATGTCCTCCATCTCGCAGAATGTACCCATGGGCTCGTCATCGTAGATAAATTCCCGATACACCTCGTCCGCCACCAGGAACAGGTCATGCTCCTTGACCACGTCCGCGATGACCCGCATCTCCTCGTGGGTCAGCACCAGACCGGTGGGGTTGCCGGGGTTGGTGACCAGAATTGCCCGGGTGCGCTCGTTGATCTGGGATTCGATCAGCTTCCGGTCCGCGAACCGGTAGCCGTTGTCAGCGGAGGTGGGAATGGGATGGATCACGCCGCCGCTCATAAACGTGAAGGTATTGTAGTTGGCGTAGAAGGGCTCCGGCACCAGCAGTTCATCGCCATCGTCCAAGATACAGGCCATGATGAATTCCAGGGCCTCACCGCCGCCAGAAGTGGCCAGAATGTCCTCTCGCTCCAGCTTCACGCCCAGCTTGGCGTAATAGCTCCGTACAGCGTCGATATATGCGGGCAGGCCGGAGGCAGGTGCGTATTCCAGCGTCGGTTCCCGGAATTCCCGGACCGCCTGATAGAAGGACTCCGGGGTCTTTATATCCGGCTGGCCGATATTCAGATGGTAAATGGTCCGGCCTGCGGCAACTGCCTGATCTGCGCAGGGATTGAACTTACGAACCGGAGATAACTGGCACTTCAAGATCTTACTGGAAAACTTCATGGGACTTCCTCCTCCAAAATGGAAAATAAAAATCGCCCCTGACTCCTGTCAGGGGCGAAAAAACTTCACGGTACCACCCTGATCTACCCGCACGCGCGCTGCACGGGTATCTCATGTCATCCTGTAACGGGGATGGGTCGTCCCGCTCCTCGCGGGCTGCTCCAAAGCGGCGTACCATCTCTCCTGACCGGGGGCTTGCACTGTCCCCCCTCGCTGAAGGTCGGTCTGAAACGGCTGACTTTGTCATGGCTTTTGTCGATTTGAAATTCATTATAGACACTTTCTGACATTTGTCAAGTGGAAAAAGCCCGTTAATTTTTAAACAAAAGGCGGCGGGGAATCCCGCCGCCTTTGTTATTCATCACCTGTGTCAAACGGCGGCGCATCCTCAACCGCCGGAGCGCCCCCCATCTGCATTTCGTCCCACTGTGCGCGGGTGATGAGCAGTTGTCTGGGCTTGGAGCCTTCAAAGGGCCCCACGATCCCCCGTTCTTCCATCTGGTCCACCAAGCGGGCCGCCCGGGAATACCCCAGTTTCAGCCGTCGCTGCAGCATAGACACAGAGGCTTGTCCCGTTTCCAGCACCACATCCACAGCGGCGGGCAGCAGCTCGTCCTCGCCGCTGCTTTCCGTATCGGCGGCAGCGGAGGCACCCTTGCTGCCCTTGTTCTCCTTCTCCTGGACGGACTGCTCGATCTGGGCAATGACCTCCTGAGAGTAGTTGGCCTCGCCGGTCTCCTTCACATAGGACACCACGTCCTCGATCTCCTCCGGAGAGATAAAGCAGCCCTGAACACGGGTGGGTTTTCCCTCACCCAGCGGAGCGTAAAGCATATCGCCCTTACCAACCAGCTTTTCCGCGCCGGTGGTATCCAGAATGATCCGGGATTCCAGAGAGGATGCCACTGCAAAAGCGATCCGGCTGGGGATATTGGCCTTCATCAGGCCGGTAATGACGTCAGCGGAGGGCCGCTGAGTGGCGATCACCAGATGCACACCGGCGGCACGGCCCATCTGGGCCACACGGCAGATGGATTCCTCCACCTCCTTCGCCGCCACCAACATCAGATCCGCCAGCTCGTCGATGACCACCACTACGCTGGGCAGCTTTTCCAGGTCCTCTCTGACGGCGGCCAGCTTGTTGTACTCCTCCAGCTTCTTCACGCCGTTTTCCGAGAAGGTCTTATAGCGCTTCATCATCTCAAACACGGCCCACTGCAAAGCGCCCGCCGCCTTTTTCGGATCTGTCACCACCGGGATCAGCAGGTGAGGGATCCCGTTATAGGGGGCCAGTTCCACCATTTTCGGGTCCACCATGATAAAGCGCACCTCGTCCGGCGTAGACTTATACAGCAGACTGATGATGAGGGAATTGGTGCACACGGATTTACCGGAGCCGGTGGTACCGGCGATCAGCACATGGGGCAGTTTTTCAATATTGCCGATGATATTCCGTCCGCCGATGTCCCGGCCCAAGGCGAAAGCCGTCTTGGAAGGATGCTCCATAAAGTCACGGGACTCGATCACATCCCGGATCAGCACCGGCGTCACCGTCTTGTTGGGCACCTCAATACCCACCACAGAGATTTTATTCGGCACGGCGGCAATACGAACGCCGCTGGCGCCCAGCGCCAAGGCGATGTCGTCCTGCAAATTAGTGATCTTGGAGAGCTTTACCCCCTGATCCAAGGTAAACTCATACCGGGTGACCGACGGCCCGTGGATCACGTCGCCTGCCTTGGCGTCCACGCCGAAGCTGGCCAAGGTCTCCGCAAGGCGGCGAGAATTGTTCCGCAGCTCCGCCCCGGCAGCCATGTGGTTCTCCCCGCCATTTTCATGCAGCAAACTCACCGGCGGGTAGCGGTATTCCGCCTCGCTCCCCGCCATATTTTCGGCGATTTCCGCCGTAACCGCAGCTGTCTCCGCAGCTACGGCCTGGGCCGCCGCCTTTTTGGTCAGCGGCTCCTGCACAGCAGGTGCGGCAGCAGGCGCCGTCCCCTGCGCGGGAGTATTTACTGCGGCAGGAACCGGGGCATTCTCCGGCTGCTCCGCCGGCGTAGACACCACCACCGGCTCCATGGTGGGGATTGCCTTGGCCGGGGGCTGCTGGCCGATAGGCACCGGAGCCGGTGCGGGAGACGGATGGACCCGCGCATTAGCAAAGGGATCGCCCTCGTCCTCCATCACGCTGACCACCGGTTCCGCAGTCCCGGACTGTGCCACTACCTGCGCCGGGGTTTTCTGCTTATCGGACTTATGCCGGAAAAAGCTGGTAAAGCCAGTCTTTTCCGGTTTGGGTGCCGGAGCATTCACCGGATCGTCCACCGGAATATCAATCCGGGACCGGGCGCTTTCTGCCGGGATGGCAGCAACGGTCTCCTGCGGCCGCTTCGCCTCTCTGACAGGCTTCTCCGGTTCCGGCTCCTCCTCGTACTTGGGCCGCTCCCGGTGCTTCTCGATCAAGGCCCCCACGGTGAGCCGCAGCGCCACCATCAGCAGTACCACAAATAGCACCGTAAAGATGATTATTGACGCAATTTTGGAAAATACCGCCACGGCCCCCTGGCCCAAAGCGCCGGAGATCACGCCGCCGCATTTCAAGGCCACGCCGTCTTTCCACATGGCCGGGATGATCCCGATAGAGGAGGCATACGCCTCCTTCACCAGCAGCATGTGGCACAACGTCCCCAGCAGCACCGGCAGCAGCAGCGCGCTGGTCACCCGCAAAGTCACAGGCCGTCCATGATGGAACAGCAGAATACAGCCCGCCAGCACCAGCGCCGGTCCAAACAGCCAGTAGCCATAGCCCAGCAGCCCCTTGATGAGAACAGCCAGCCAGTCAATGAAGATCGCGCTGATTCCAAAATAGCTGACAAATACGCACAGTGCCAGGATCAGGCATACCACGCCGCCTACCTCCCGGCGGATAGGCCGGGGCTGCGGCTTTTTAGCGGTAGTCCGGCTGCCGGATTTGCCGCTTGTTTTTTTTGTTGTTTTCTTCTGTGATGTGGAAGCCACAATCAAACCCTCCGCATATTGAAAAATCCATGGATGTGCCAAATAGACCTACCGAACTCGGGGTCACGCCCCGACCAGCGTCAAGATTACGGTCAGCAGACCCGCCGCCCAGCAGTAATAGGCAAAGGCTCCGAATTTGCTCCCCGCTAAATCAAAAATTCTGCGGGGTCCCCGTCATTGAATTCAAATGTTCAGGCAAAGCCCGGCCATTTCAAGGTCCTGCTTTCCGCAGAACACTTGGTGCCGCAGACGCGGCGAATGCGCAGAGCGCGTCAGGGAAAATTCGCTCAGCCTCTGACCAGCGTCAAAATCACGGTCAGCAGACCTACTGCCCAGCAATAATAGGCAAAGGCTCCGAATTTTCCCTTTGCCGCAATCATCTTCAGCAGCCGGATGCAGGCATAGCCCACAACAGCCGCCACAAGAACGCCCAGCAGGTACACCGGTACATCTTTCCAGATGACCTCACCCCCCAGTGCGTCCTTCAGGCTCAGAATATTCGCACCTAATACAGCAGGGATCGACATGATGAAGGAATAGCGGACCGCAAACTTCCGCTCAAAGCCAAGGAAGCAGCCCACGGAGATCGTCGTACCGGAGCGGGACAGTCCCGGACAGGTAGCCAGCGCCTGCGCAGCACCTACGATCAGCGCATCGGTCATCCGGGCACTATGCTCATTTTTACGTCCCTTCCGCACCCGGTCCGAAGCGAACAGCAGGCAGCCTGTCACGATCAGCGCACCGCCTACTACATACAGATTACTGCTCAGGCTCTCGATCCAATCCTTGATTCTCAAAATTGCGAACAAGGGCAGTGTCCCCACGATTACCAACAGGATCATCCGCCGCGCCGGAGGCACCGGAGTAGGCGTTGTGCCATGGATCAGGTCACTGATCCCCCGGAAAAACTCCTGGATCATCTCCCAGATTTCCGGCCAATAAGCCACAAAAACCGCCGCCAACGTGCCCAAATGCAGCAGAACGTCAAAAAATCCAGGCACCTCCGCAGCGCCTTTCACACCTAATATCTGCTCTACGATTGCCAGATGTCCGGAACTGGAAATGGGCAAAAACTCTGCCACGCCTTGGACCAGACCCAGCAAGATAGAATGTACCAGCGACATAACATCACTTCCTCGCAAAATTTCATAAGTAAATTTATGATACCACACTGCGCGAAAAATTTCCAGAAGATTTTGGGAGTTTACATAAGTTTATCGCTATCATTTTCTTTGAAAAAGTCCGTTATTCCCCAAAAGGAGCAAAAAAGCGACGGTCATTTGACCGTCGCTTTGTGTTGGCGCTATCTATCTTCCCAGGCCGTTGCCAGCCAAGTATTGTGGACAGAAATGAGCTTAACTACCGTGTTCGGAATGGGAACGGGTGGACCCTCATCCTAATCAGCACCAACTCTATGTCATCGGGCACTGCCCGAAAACAAACTATATTATATTATCTTCCGCGCCTTTTGTCAAGAGTCTTTTAACTCTCGTAACTCCGCCGAGAAACCAGCGTCAGCGCTTCGAGACGGAAAAGGAAGCGTTCTCCCATCCTGCTCGCGCTGTAAACCAGCGCAGCGTTTGCAGTGCCAAGAATTTTGGGGAATTTGATTTGTCACTTGGTGTGTCAGGAACATATTATGATACCAAAATAACTAAACGTGATGAAATTTATGATGATGCTTATCGATATCGTAAGGGTAAACCAGTTGATGGCGTTTGGGGACTTCAAAGTGCAGGATTATTTCAAAGTGAGGAAGAGATAAAAAATAGTCCGGAACAAAAGCTGGGTAGCACAGTTCGACCTGGTGATATAAAATATGTAGACCAGAACGGAGATGATGTAATTGACGAGAAAGATGAAATTTATTTAGGTAAAGGAGGATGGTATGGATCGCCTTTCACGCTCGGCATTAACTTTACGGCTAAGTGGAAAAACTTTACGTTTTTTGCATTGGGTACAGGAGGATTCGGTGCTTATGGTATGAAGAATAATTCTTACTATTGGGTAGATGGAGATGATAAATATTCTGCTATCGTTCGTAATCGCTGGACTGAAGAGACAGCAGCTACTGCAACTTATCCACGCTTATCAGCTAAAAGTTCAAGTAATAACTTCCGTTCTTCAGACTATTGGTTGTATAAAACCAATCGTTTTGATTTGGCAAAAGTACAGATTACCTATGATTTACCCAAACGGGTATTGCGCAATACTTTCCTTCGTGAATTTTCTGCTTATGTAAGTGGAGCAAATCTGCTTACAATCTCAAAAGAGCGCAAACATATGGAGATGAACGTGGGGAGTGCACCGCAAACCAGGTTCTATAATATTGGTGTAAAAGCAGTATTTTAATTAAAAAATAGAACAAATGAAACTAAGAAATATCATATTATCTACAGTTCTACTAGCTACTCTTTCCGCTTGTGAGGATCTTTTTGAACCTGCTAAGGAAAACAATCGTGGTGTTGAGGAAATGCTTACAGATCCCAATTATGCAGTAGGTCTATTGGGATATGGTTATGCTATGTTACCGTACGAAAACACTAGTGTAAGTGATGTCGCTACAGATGATGCAGTAACCAATGATAAGGAAATCAATTATTCTAAAATGGCTCTTGGGGCATGGGCATCAAACAACAATCCTATGGAGCAGTGGCAAGCCCGTAAAGCCGCCATACAATACCTTAATACATTTTTGAGCATTGTTGATCAGGTGAGTTGGGCAAAAAATGAGGTGACCAATAAAATGTTTATTGATAAACTCAGTGGAGAAGCTTATGGACTTCGTGCACTTAATTATTACTATTTGCTAATGGCTCATGGTGGCTGGACAGAAGATGGTAAGTTATTAGGTGTACCAATGCTTCTTGAACCGGAAAGTACTACTTCTGATTTCAATCAGGCACGTGCTCCTTTTAGTGAGTGTGTACAGCAAATTCTTGAAGATTTGAAATTGGCATCCGAACTATTACCGCTAGATTATGAAAATATTGACAGTGATGCTGAAGTGCCTGCTAAATATAAAGAGATAGGTGCTCAGTTGGGAAACTATAATCTTGTTTTTGGTACTTATCAACGCGGTCGCCTTACAATGAGAATTGTTGAAGCTATTAAGGCGCAAGTAGCGTTACTTGCTGCTAGTCCTGCGTACAGAGAAGGTTCAGAAGTTACTTCAGAAACGGCTGCAAATTATGCAGCGGCAGTGTTGAACCGTATTGGCGGTGTAACAGGGCTTGATCCTAAAGGTCATACTTGGTATATGAATACGGAAGAACTTGACAATTTAGGTTCGGGTGAAGTTTCTGCTGAAATTCTTTGGAGAGGGAATAAAAGCATTGGAACGGAAGATTGGGATATGGGAATAAAGCAGGAAAAAGATAATTTCCCACCTACATTTTATGGTAGCGGACGTATCAATCCTACCCAAAACTTAGTAGATGCTTTCCCTATGGCCAATGGTTATCCTATCGCTGATAAGGCTAATAGCGGTTATTCGGAAAACGCTCCTTACACAGGTCGTGACCCTCGTTTGGAGAAATATATTTTGTTTAATGGTGCTGAATTTAAGGATAAGACTATTATCTTTATCCTGATGAGGATAATAAACAAGATAATGGTTTGAATCAATTGAATACCTCCACACGTACGGGTTATTATATGCGTAAGTTGTTACGTGAGGATTGTAACGCTAACCCGAATTCGCTGAATGCTAAGTATCATATTCCGGTTCGTATTCGTTATACGGAGATATTTCTTGCTTATGCCGAGGCTGCTAATGATGCTTGGGGACCGACAGGCAAGGGCGGTAATGCCTATAGTGCCTATGATGTGATAAAAGCAATTCGTGTCCGCGGTGGAGTGGAAACTGATAATGGAGATGCTTATTTGGAAAGTGTCAAAGGGGACAAAGACA
>ERZ772865.1942-NODE-1942-length-19325-cov-23.091956_pt1 | contig 19325 bp, 17 predicted proteins | sample MGYA00512133_ERZ772865 | MGnify/ENA primary metagenome ERZ772865 (study PRJEB29015, sample SAMEA2737722) | human gut metagenome | biome: human gut; feature: human-associated habitat; material: faeces | place: China | collected 2012 ...
TGGGGCGTTGCCCCAAACCCCACAAGGGACGCTGTCCCTTGACCCTGCAAGGGAGGAAGAAAATGGGACGAAGTCCCTCCCTTGACCCTTTTTTGGCTGCCCGGCTTGAGTGCTTTTCCCTTACTTGTCTATTCCCTGCGCTTTCAGGCGCTCTTGGCGCTGGTTTAACCTACGCGCCCTCTGCCCCATCGCTTCCACCTGCTCCATGAACGCTTTCACTTCTTCCTCACTCATGCCCTCAAACAGCGCATCCGCCAGGTCATCCGCCATCCGCCGTATCGCCGTGCGGTACTGCATCGCTTTCTCCGTCAGATACACCCGCCGAATCCGTCGGTCGAACGTATCCACTTCCCGCCGCACAAGCCCTTTCTTCTCCAAGCCCTGCAGGCTGCGGGTCGTCGCGGCGCGATCCACCGTGTACGCCTCCGCCATCTCGTCCTGCGTGCGCCCATCCTGCTCATACAGCAGCGCCAGATACAGCACGTCCGACGAGGTCAGCTTCTCGTCCAGCAATTCCCGGTTCAGGAACAGGTTCATCTGCCGAAACAGCACAATCACGGATTTATCCACGCGCATGGATTGTTCCTCCTCTTCGTTGTCACAACCCATTGTAGCGCATTTTTATTGACGTGTCAACAATGCAAAAGGAATTTCCATCATTTTTTCTTGTTCCACAGCGCAAATCCGGCGACACACAGCGCCAGCACGAAGCAGCCGCTGCTGTATATGGACAAGCCAAACACCTGCGGGCCGTTTCCTGCGACCGCGCCGCCAAAGATGAGCAGCCCCAGCGACAGCAGCATCAGGCATAGCTTGCGCACCATGGCGATAACGAGCTTGCGGATGTCCTCGCCCGCGTGATGCTCAACGCCGAGATTCGCCTCGCCCTTTAAGCCTGTGCGCAGGATATCCGCCAGCAGCGCGGGGATTTCCAACGACTTCCGGCTGCTCTCATAGATGGCGCGGGCATCCTGCGTCAGGAGCGCACGCCAGTCCACGTTGTCAAACATCTGGTCGCCGATGCGCGCAGTGATGACGTTCATGATGTTCAGTTCGGGGCTGAGGTCAGCGACGACGCCCTCAATCGTCGCCAGACCGCGCGCAAGCATCGTCAGGCTGCTGGGCATGGCGATGCCGTTCGTCTTCATGACGCTGGTCATGTCCTCGAACACTTCCGCCAAGTCCATCGTGCCCAAATCCGCCGAGCCGTACTTATCCAGCATGGCCTCAATGTCGCGGTAGAGCTGCTTTTTGTCCGCCGTGCCGTGGAACTCGCCCAGCCCCAGCACCGCGTCGCGCACAAGGGCAATATCGCCGCGCGCCACGCCGACAATCGCGTTGCCGATGAGCTTGCGTTCCTTTTCGTTCAAGCTGCCCATCATGCCCATGTCGAGCCAGACGATTTTGCCGTCGCGGATGCGGATGTTGCCCGGATGCGGGTCAGCGTGGAAGAAGCCGTCCTCCATAATCTGCCGGACGTAGTTGTCCGCCAGCTTCGCGCCGATTTCCGCGAGATCGTAGCCCGCTTCCACCAGCTTGTCGTGTTCGTCGATGCCCATGCCGTCGATGCGCTCCATCACCAGCACGTTCGTTGTGGTGTACGCGCGGTAGAGAATCGGCGACGTGACGAACACGACGTCCTGATTCAGCGCGTGGAAGCGCTCCAGATTCGCCGCTTCGGTCTGGAAGTTCATTTCTTCCTGCGCAACAACCCACATTTCGTCCAGCACCTGATTGAAGTCCACCAGACTGCCGGCGGGGGTGTACTTCAGCACCTTGCACGCCTGTTTGAGCAGGATGATATCGCGGCTCATGACCTCGTGGATGCCCTCGCGCTGCACCTTGACGACGACGCGCTCCCCGCTTTTGAGGATGGCGGCGTGCGCCTGCGCGATGGACGCACTGCCCAGCGCCTTCTCGTCAAACGACGCGAACACTTCCTCCATCGGGCAGCCGTAGGAGGTTTCCACCACGCGCTGCACCTGCTCAAAGGGCATGGGCGACACGTTCGAGCGCAGCTTTTTCAGCGCCTCGCAGTAGTCCCGCGGCAGAATATCCGACCGCATGGAGAGGATTTGCCCCAGCTTGATGAACGTCGGGCCAAGATCCTCGATGATGGCGCAGAGTTTTTCCGGCGTGATGCCGTGCAGGATGTCATGCTTGCGCACCACGTCCACAATTTCGCGCAGGCGCTGGCGATTCTGGGCGATTGTCCGCTCCCGCTCCGTCTGATTCGCGCCGCGGCGGTTCTCGTTTTTCGGCGGATTGTCACTTTCGGGTCTGTCCGCCGCTTCGGTAGGGATTTCCGGCGTAACCGGCTGCTGTTCCTTCTCTGTCATATGCTGTCTGCCCTCAGTTCTCGGTCGTCTCGTCGGATGCCGAATCACCGGATGCCGGTTCACCCGATGCCGGTTCATTGGATTCTGCCGATGCCGCCGTCTTTTTCGTCGCCTCGCGCGCCGCAATGTGGGCTTTCAGCGCCTCCAGCTGCTCGTCGGAGAGCGAATCCACCGCCGAAATCACATCATCTGGCGGCGTGACAATCGTCACATTCTCGCGGATGGCATCCTTAATATTGTGCTTGAGTTCCTCGTTGAGCACCTTGCCCTGTTCAATGGTCAGTTCGCCTTTTTTGACCAGTTCATTCAACACATCCGCGCCCTTTTCCTTCGTCACCGCCGCGACCCCGACGCCCGCCAGAATCAGCTTCCGCAAATTTTCGCCCAAATCCAACATAAACAGCGCTCCCTTCACATTCGCCAAATCGGCGGATTGCTTGCATTTTGATTTTCGCGGCAGACAGCTGCCGTTTCTATGTTGATTCGCCGCGAAGGGGGCGCATTCCTGCAAGGAGGGGGATTTTTTCGCCTGACAACTTGGGGGATTTGTATAGGGATTGAAAATGCGCCGCTCTGTTCGAACGTCATATTGCCCGCGTTTTTTCTCCCCCGAAGCCCTTGCACAAATCCCCCGCGTGATGTACAATAAAGCCGAAGCGTGATTCACGCAAGAGTAGGAGGAGGAAACACTATGGCGATTACCACCCGCGCGTTCGGCACGACCCAAGACGGCCAGAACGTGACGATGTATACCTTGACGAACCAGTCCGGCGCGTCCGTGTCCATGCTTGACCTCGGCGCAATTGTGACCAATATCCTCGTGCCGGACAAGAGCGGCAAGCTGGCGGACGTTGCCCTCGGCTTCGATACGCTGGCGCATTATGAGGGCGGCCACGGCGCGATGGGCGATACCATCGGGCGCTTCGCGAACCGCATCGGCGGCGGCTGCTTCACCCTTGACGGCACGGAATATCACCTCTACCAGAACGACGGCGAAAACACCCTGCACGGCGGCAAAATCGGCTTCCAGAAGAAGGTCTGGCAGGCAACGCCCGTCGCGGGTGATACAGTGGATTCCGTCAAGTTCCACTACGTTTCCGCGGACATGGAGGAGAACTTCCCCGGCAATCTGACGGCGGACGTGACCATCTCGTGGGACGACGACTGCAACCTGACGTTCCACTATCAGGCGACGACCGACAAGGCGACCGTCATCAACATGACGAATCACACCTATTTCAACCTCGCCGGCTATGACCACGGCACGGTGCGCGACCACGCCATCTACATCGACAGCGACGTGGTGACGGCGGTGGACAGCGGCCTGATTCCGACGGGCGGCTACATGCCTGTCAGCCAAACGCCGCTTGACCTGCGCGAGGAGATGCTCATCGGCGACGGGCTTGACTGCATGAACGAGTGCGTGCCGATGCGCTACGCCAAGGGCTACGACTGCAACTACGTCCTGCGCAAGGGCAGCGCGATGGGGCTGTGCGCGTGCGTGCACCACGAGGAATCCGGCCGGACGATGGAGGTCATCACCGACCAGCCCGGCGTGCAGTTCTACACCGCCTGCACCACCGATTACGCGGATGGCAAGGGCGGAATGCACTATCTGCCCTACTCCGGTCTGTGCCTGGAAACGCAGCACTACCCGGACTCCCCGAATCACCCGAATTTCCCGACGACGACGCTGCGTCCCGGCGAAATCTACGACACGACGACCATCTACGCCTTCCGCGTGGATGCGTAATCCAAAGTGAACTGATTGCGGAGCGGCTTTTGCGGCTGCTCCGTTTTTTTGCACCCCAAACCGTCTTTTCGCATAGGCTGAATCGGGGTGAAAACATGACCATCGACGAATTTCTGACGAATGTACGGCGGATTCAGGCGGCTGATCCGCGCTACCGATTGGGCCGCGACGGCTCGGACGGCTACTGCGACTGCATCGGGCTGGTCATCGGCGCGATTCGCCGCAGCGGCGGACAATGGCGCGGCATCCACGGCACAAACTGGACGGCGCGCAACGCCATGCACGACTTGAATCCCCTGCGCGGCGCGGGGCAGCTTCAACGCGGCGAACTCGTTTTCCGCGCGCATGAACCGGGTACAAAGGGATACGCCCTGCCGAGCCGATACGCCTCCTCCGCCGACCGCCGCGACTACTACCACGTCGGCGTCGTCATGCAGACGAACCCACTGCGGATTCTGCACTGCTCCGGCGGCGGCGTGAAAGCGGACACGAGCGCGCGCCGCTGGCAGTTCCACGGGATGCTGACGATGTTCGCGGGGCGGATGGGGCTGATGCAAATCGGCGATTCCGGCGACGCGGTGAAGGGCCTGCAAAGCGCGCTGATGGCGGCGGGCTTCCCCCTGCCCCTGCACGGCGCGGACGGCGATTTCGGCGCGGAAACCGAGCAGGCGCTCCGCCAATTCCAGCAGAAAAGCGGACTTAACGCATCCGGCGCGGCAGACGCGGAAACGCTGGCGGCGCTTCGGCTTTTGAACGGATAAGCAAGCAGGGCAGTCCGCTTTTTATGCCGACCGCCCTGTGTTTTGATGCAATTTTGCTGATTATGCCAGCTTGTCCGCCGCCGCCCGGCACGCCGCCAGCGCGTCGTCATCCGGCGCATCCTGACAAATCACTGTATCTACGATATTCAGCCCCGCGTTGTCGCGCTTCCAGATGTCCATCCACTCGCCGCCGCCCCAGCCGTAGCTGCCGAACAGCACCACCTTCTTGCTGCCCAGCACGGGCGCAACCGCGTTCCACATCGGCTCGAACTCGTCCTCTTCCAGCTGCTCCGCGCCCATCGCGCTGCATCCGAAAGCGAACGCGTCGTAGTCCGCCGCTTTATCGGCAGTAAACTCGCTCGCAGTGAAGAGATCCGCGTGCGCCTGATTTGCAATGGCCTCCGCCATCTGCTGCGTGTTGCCCGTGCCCGACCAGTAAATGACTGCAATCTTGCTCATGAGAAAAACTTCCTTTCAATGTCGTCCTATTTTCAAGCGAGGATGAGCAGATGGCTCAGGAGAGCGCAGAAAATAGGAAATTATGCGCGGACGGTCAGCCGTTCAAGCGGCCATCCGGCGCGGAAAAGCGTCTGGTATGCCGCGCGGCACGCCTTGTAGCGCTGGAAAACGCGCATCGCTTCACACTCGTTCGTGTATGCCTTCCAGCATCCGCTGCATCGGCAGCCGCGCCCGCCGTCGCGCATAAACGCGATGACGTCGCTCAAGGGGTAGCCGAGGAAGACGCCGATTTCGTGCGGGAAGCAGGGCGATTCCGCCAAGCGCTGCCGCAGGAATGCCAGTGCGCCATCGGGGGATGTGTCCCCGTAGCCCATTGCCCGCAGAAACGCCTGAACATCCGCCTGTGCAAGCAGCGCCGCGAGCGTCTCCTGCCGGTAGACGTACACCAGCGCGCGCTCCTGCTGCACTCGCAGGATGGTCAGCGACACGCCGCGCGATTCAAGCGCTGCCTGCACGCGCTGAAATTCCGCCCGAAAGCCCGTCGCATCCGCGCAGGACGAGGTGAACAGGCTGCCGACCTTCATGTTCGCCAGCGTCGGGGAGCCGTGGTCAATCAGCGCGCGTTCCAGCATGATGGTGCCCTCCTGCATGTTAGTTTTGGCTAACGCAGATATTCTACATGATAGCAGGCAGTTTGTCAAGCGAAAAAGTTAGACGATGCTAACTTTTTTTGACGAAAAAACTGCCTCCGAAATCATCAGAGGCAGCCTGCTTATTTTTTTTTGGGAATTACACCGTCCCGCACGCATCCGCGTAGAACGCGTTCATTGCGTCCTCCGTCGGGAAGTTCGCGACGTACATCATGTTGCCCATCGCGCCCGACAAGGCGTCCGGCACGCGGCCGACCATCTTCATCTGCGCGGCATACTTCGTCATCAGCTGCTCGTGCGACAGACGGAAGTGCTTGCCGTCGCGGCGACCCGCAAACGCGCAGAAGGCGTGCTCACCCTGCGGCATCAGCGTGCTGTCATAGGCAATCATGTCCGCCCAAATCTTGTACACGTCGGTCGAGTTGGCAAAATTCATCATGTCCGGCGAGAAGCCGCCGCACGGCCGCATGTTGACCTCCAGCGCAACCACGTCGCCCTTCTTGCCCATCGACGGCTGATCCTCGGTCAGGCGGAAGAACTCGAAGTGCACGAACCGGCTGCGCACGCCGAAGGACTTCACCATCGCGCGACCCGCCTTGCGGACATCATCGTGCAAATCCTTGACGATGTAGTACACGGAGTTGTCGTCGTTGTTCACAATGTCCATGATAGAGACGGGACTGACGTTGCCCGTCTCGAAAATCGACTCGCCCTTGCTGTTGATGATGGCGTCGTAGCTGTTGACTTCGGCGTGGATAAACTCCTCCATGATGTAGGAAACTTCCAGCTCTTTGATGATGAGGAAGTGTCGGAGGTCATCGTCGCTGGACAGCTTGTAGGTGTGGGACGCGCCCACGCCGTTATCCGGCTTGACAATGACGGGGTAGCCGACTTCGCTGATGAACGCTTTGCAGCCATCGAAATTATCCACCATATGGTAGCGCGCCGTCGCGATGCCGACCTTCTGATAGTATTCCTTCATCTTGGACTTGAACTTGATGCGCGGCATATCGCTGACTTGGAAGCCGCTGGTGATGTGGAAATCAGTGCGGAGCATGGCATCGCGCTCCAGCCAGTATTCGTTGTTGCTCTCCAGCCAGTCGATACGGCCGTATTTGCTGATGAAGAACGCGACGGCGCGGTACACCTCGTCGTAATTCTCCATGCTGCCGACCTTGTAGTATTCGTGCAGGGCGCTCTTGAGTTCGGGCAGGAGTGTATCATAGGGCTGATCGCCGATGCCGAGGACGCGCAGCCCGTTATTGCGCAGCTGACGGCAGAACTGCCAGTAGTTGACGGGGAAATTCGGGGAAATGAAAACGAAATTCTTCATGGTTTGATTCATCCTTTTGTTTTTACTGAACCGAAGGTTCATTGGATAAACACGCGGGCATTGCCTGAAAGTGTTACCAACTCAATCACGAAATGGGTGTCGAGAGGGTCGAAGACCCTTCGTGGGTGCAGGGCAAATGAAACGGGACGAAGTCCCCCTGCCGGAGTCCAGAGGCAGAGCCTCTGGCGCCTCCCCTCATAAAATGTGCGGGACATGATAAGCCACTTGCTGATACCACCAGTCCCAGTCGTGCTTCACATCGTAGCCCCAAATGTCGAACCAGACGTGAATGTCCTTCTGCGCACAAATGTCGCGCAGGCGGAATGTGCTCTCCGGCACTTCCCACGCGCCCTGCCCGACGACAACCACCGCCTTGTGGTCGTTGTACAGGCGGATAAACGGGTGGTCAGGCGAAATTCCGGCGAGGTAATCCACCGGGGAATTGGCGTACACCAGCTCATCCATGTAGCCGGGGAAGCCGTATTCGCTGGTGTAAATGCCGCTGAGCGCCAGCAGACCGTCGAACGTCTCCGGGAAGCGGAAATACAGGTTTGCCGCGTGCGTCGCGCCCAGGGAGCAGCCGAACGCAATGATGCCCGGCGTGCCGTCCCAGCCGTTGCGGTCGTTCGTCATGGACTGGATGAACGGCGCAACCTCGCGCACGATGTAGTTCATCCACGCTTCATGTCGGCGGATGCGGTCGTGCGGGTCGTAGGTCGCGGAGTACGTCTCCTTATCCAGTGTGTCGATGGAAAAGACCATGCACTGCCCGGATTCAATCCACGGTGCCCATGCGTCGGTCATGCGGTAGTTCTCGAAGTCGAAAAAGCGCCCGTCTTGGCAGGGGATGAACAGCACTGGGCGGCCGGCGTGGCCGTACACCTTGATTTCCATCTCCCGCCCGACGGAGGGGCTGTACCATTTGGTGTAATATGTCTGCATGGGTTGCGCCTCCTATTATTCGCGATTGTAGAACAGAACGTGCATGAAGAAGGGAATCTGCTCTTCCCAGCAGGCTTCGCAGTGGTCACCGTTGGGGACGATGCGGCTCGTCAGCAGCACCTGCTTTTCCAGCAGACGGCTCGTCACGGCGGCGTACTGCTTGCGCATGTTGTCGTGGTGCGCCATCTCGCGTGAACCGTAGTCCATATAAATCACGGTGTCCGGGGCAAATTGCGCATCGCGAATCAGGCGGTCAAGGCTGCGCGTGGCAAACCAGATGCTCGGCGAAAGGCACGCCGCGCGCGAATACACGTCGTTAAACGCAGTCACCGCGTACAGGCTCATCAGCCCGCCCATGCTCGACCCCGCAATCCATGTCGTTTCGCGCCCCGGCAGCGTCGGGTACTTTTCATCAATCATGCCTTTGAGCGTATGCGCGAACCATTCCATCGTCGTGCGCCCGCGCCCGCGGATGTAGCCGAGCTTCGGGTCTTCAAACGTGAAGGGGGAATATTCGCTCAGCCGCCCGTTATTCGGCGAATGGTTGCAATCCACCGCGACGACAATCAGCGGCGTGTTTGTCGATTCGAGATATTCCTTCATTCCCCAGCACTTCCCATAGGTCGCGTCGGAATCGAAGAAAACGTTATGACCATCGAACATGTACAGCACAGGATAGCGCGCTTCGGGGTTCTCCTGCGCTTCGTCGGGGACGTACACATAGACGGTTCGTCCCTCGCGCCCGCTCAGCTTCGGGATGGGGGTTGTCCATTTTTCAATCATGATGCTTATTCCTCGGTGTTGGTGTTGGGAAATGAAATTTTCCCAACGATAGTGTAGCACAGCGCGAAACAGAACTCAACCGTTTACACCGGAAAAAACAAAAAAAGGGCATTTTCGGCGGATTCAAGCGGGGCAACAGGCAGTTGCTTGCGCAGGAAAAGCGAATGTGATATAGTAAAGGCGAGGTGATGACACATGCCGTTTGATTCCCAGCAGTTTTTGCAGGAATTGCAGGCGATAATGCAGCAGCAGCGCCCGCCGCGCCCGGATTCATACAGCGCCGCCGACAGCGCAGTGCAAATCCACCCCTATATGGAGGGCAAAGAGCCGCGCCACGCTTTCCCTACCTTCCTCGACGACCATCAGGTCATCCTGTTCGGCGGCGGCATCAGGATTTTTGATACGCAGAAGGGCAAATTCGTGCAGACCATCAGCCGCCTTCGCAATGCGGAAATCGCGCTTTCGCCCACGAAAAGCAAGATTTTTCTCGTCAACGCAACCGCCAAAGACGTGGTTGTGTGTGTCCTCTACGAGCGAATCGACGGCGTTTTCACCGAAAAGCATCGGACAAGTATCAAGGGTGTCAACACGGACGGCGGCACGCCGTGTTTCAGCAGCGACGAAAAATACGCGTATTTCTGCACGGCGTTCCACCGCGTGTGGCGCTATTCGGTTGAAGACGGGACATGCGCGTGCATCTACGAGCGCGAATATGCCGACCAGTTTCTCAATCTGGATGTGTACGCCGACCAGCTGCTCATCATGTTAGGCGCTTCCCGCGCCATCAACCATCGCGGGATTGACGTGCTGGACAAAGACGGGCATTGCCTGAAGTCCCTGCGCTATCCCGATGGTCAGGAGGCGCGCAGAACGGTTGAGTATGCCAAATGGCTGAATGCGGATGAAATTCTGATGATTTTCACGCGTTCTTACACGGAACCGTACGATGATTATCAGGTGCTTTCGTGGCGCACCGCCGCGTCGATGGAAGGGACTGCCGCGGATGACTGGAAGGTTGAGCGCACCGGAAGCAACTTTTCCGAGATTTTCCTCTCGCCGAAACGGAACTATGTTGCGTATGTATGGTTCTACATGGGCAACGACAAGCCCCGGTACACCATCAGCGTGTACCGAATGAAATCGCGGCAGAAGCTGTGCGAATTTAACGTGAAGCATCTTTATTATATGGATTTTGCTTTTTCGGATGACGACCGGCACTGCTTCCTCTGCGCGAGTACTTGCTATCTTGTGGATTTGCCCGCGTCGGATGAAATTTAATTCTTCTGCACGTTCGGTGGATTCGGACGGGGCAACAAGCAGTTGCTTGCGCTGAAAATGCGGATGTGGTATCATCATGGCAAGGAGGATGATTCCAATGGAAGCCAAAGACATGCTTCTGAAGCTGCGGACAGAACACGGGCTGTCGCAGGATGCGCTTGCGGAGAAGCTGTTTGTGACGCGCCAAGCCGTGTCCCGCTGGGAAAGGGGCGATACCCTGCCGAACACGGAGACACTCAAGCTGCTCTCGAAGCTCTACGACGTCTCGATTAACACGCTGCTCGGTTCTCCGCGGACGCTGATTTGTCAGTGCTGCGGTATGCCGCTCGACGACACGACCATCAGCCGTGAGCCCGGCGGCGCATTCAACGAGGACTACTGCAAGTGGTGCTACACGGATGGAAAATTTGCGTACAGTTCGGTGGAAGAGCTGCTGGCGTTTCTGGTGCCGCACATGTCAAATGATGCGTGGCAGCCGGAGCAGGTGCGCGCGTATTTGGCGGACATGCTGCCAAAGCTGAAGCACTGGGCGAAGTGAATCAGGCAGATGAAGGCAGCAGGGCGGCGCGTTCTGCTGCTTTTTCGTGTTACACCGGGATGGGCGGTCGCGCCCATTTGGCGCGGCAATGTGCAGCAAGGTGGAAAGAGCAGCTTGGGAGCGCTCCTGCGGGAGCGCAAAGTTACTGGCAGGAACGCTTCGCTGCCTGCGCCTTGTTGACTTTTCCCTTGGAGTAGATTAAACGAGGAACAATTGGGGCGTTGCCACAAACCCCACAAGGGAGCTCCGCCCCTTGACCCCTCCGCGCGATTCAGTGGGTCGCTTCGTCATACTATGCCCGCGTGTTTATCGCTTTTCCCGCGTGTTTATTCCTTTTAACCGCCCCTGCCCCTTGACATCCGTGAAAAAATAGACTATTCTATGGGGTGGGCTCGGACACCCGTCCCAGCCTACCAGATTCTCCCCGGTACTGTAATTTAAGGAGGATTTTTGAACAATGAAAAAGCCGGTTGTTCTCGTCGTCATGGACGGCGTAGGCGAAACCCCTGAAGAACTGGGCAACATGGTCAAAAAGGCCACGACCCCGACCCTCAACGAACTCAAGGAAACCTGCCCGTGGCAGATCATCAAGGCGCACGGCACGGCAGTCGGTCTGCCCTCCGATGACGATATGGGCAACTCCGAAGTCGGCCACAATGCGCTTGGCTGCGGTCAGATTTACTCGCAGGGCGCCAAGCTCGTCAACGAATCCATCGAATCCGGCAAGATTTACACCTCGGATGCGTGGAAGAACCTCGTCAGCGACCTGAAGGATAAGGGCGCAACCCTGCACTTCATCGGTCTGCTGTCCGACGGCAACGTGCACTCCAACATTTCGCACCTGATTGCGATGCTGAAGGAAGCCAAGAAGGAGGGCGTAAAGCGCGTCCGCTGCCACATTCTGCTGGACGGCCGCGACGTACCCGCCACCTCCGCGCTGGAGTATGTGCAGGAGCTGGAGGACGTTCTCGCCTCCCTGAATGACGCGGATTTCGACGGCAAGATTGCTTCCGGCGGCGGCCGCATGACCATCACCATGGACCGCTATCAGGCGAACTGGCCGATGGTCAAGGCGGGCTGGGACACGCATGTGCATGGCATCGGCCGTCAGTTTGCAACCGCGAAGGAAGCCATTGAGACTTACCGCGCGGAAACCGGCGTGATTGACCAAGACCTGCCGGCATTCGTGATTGCGGAGAATGGCAAGCCCGTTGGCAAGATGGAGGACGGCGACAGCGTTATCCTCTTTAACTTCCGCGGCGACCGCGCACAGGAAATTTCGATGGCGTTCGACGGCGACAGCTCGTTCGACAAGTTCGACCGCGGCGAAATGCCCAAGGTCAAGTACGCCGGTATGCTCCAGTATGACGGCGACCTGTGCATCCCGAAGTCCTTCCTCGTCAACCCTCCGGAAATCCGCAACACGCTGACTGAGCTGCTTGTCGCCAACGGCGTCAACGAGTTTGCCTGCTCCGAAACGCAGAAGTTTGGCCATGTGACGTACTTCTGGAACGGCAACCGCTCCGAAAAGTTCTCCGAGGAGCTGGAAACGTGGGTGGAAGTGCCCTCCGACGTGCGTTCCTTCGACGAATGCCCGTGGATGAAGGCGACCGAAATCACCGACCTGGTGGTGGACGCCATCAAGAGCGGCAAGTACGGCTTCATCCGCTGCAACTACCCCAACGGCGACATGGTTGGCCACACCGGCAACCTGCTGGCGACCGAAATCGCGGTGGAATCCGTTGACCTGTGCCTTGCGCGCGTGAAGAAGGCGTGCGACGAGTACGGCGCGATTCTCTGCGTGACGGCTGACCACGGCAATGCCGACCAGATGCTGGAGAAGAACAAGAAGGGCAAGATCAGCGTCCGCACGGCGCACAGCCTGAACCCCGTCCCCTTCATCGTGTACGACAAGGACGAGCGTCACGAATTGAAGGATGGCCACGGCTTCGGTCTGGCGAACGTCGCCCCGACGGTGGCGGGTCTGCTGGGCATCAAGCCGTTCGATTCCTGGGAAGAATCCATGCTGAAGTAAGCAAAATCAGGGGAAGCTGCATAAGCGGCTTCTCCTTTTTCGTGCAATAAAAATGCGCTGGAACGCGATTTTTTTCCGCGTCCAGCGCATTTTGCTTGCTTTACTTTTTGGTTCTTCACGGAATCTTGGGGGAAGAGGAGCTCGGGGGCGCTCCTGCGGGAGCGCAGAGTTACTGGCAGAGACGCTTCGCTGCCTGCACCTTTGTTGAGCGCCTTTGGCATACTGGTCGCCCGCGGAACTGTTGGGGCGTTGCCCCAAACCCCACAAGGGACGCTGTTCCTTGACCCTGCAAGGGGCAGACGAAAAGGGACGAAGTCCCCCCTTGACCCCTTTTCGCGATTGAGTTGGTCGCGCTTTCATACTCCTTCCGCGTGCAGCTTTTTGGTGCTTCGCCTAAGTCCTTGTTTGCTCCCTCAACTTTCCGTGAAGAACCTACTTTTTCCCCTCATCCAGCAGCTTCTGCAGTTCCTGCATGAACGTTCCAATATCCGTGAAGAGGCGATACACCGCCGCAAAGCGCACATATGCCACGTCGTTTGTTGCTTTCAGCTCCTCCATCACCATGTCGCCAATGCGCTGGGAGGAAATCTCCCCTTCCATGCTGGCATAGGCGCGCTGCTCGATGCTCGTGGTCATCGCGTCAATCTGCTGCATGGACACCGGAAGTTTCTCGCAGGCATGAAGAATGCCTGCCTTAATCTTCTGCGCGTCAAAGGTTTCCCGCCGGCCGTCGCGCTTGACAACCATCAGCGGCAGCATCTCGATTTTCTCATACGTCGTGAATCGCCGCCCGCAGCCCATGCACTCCCGCCGCCGACGAATGCTGTTGCCCTCTTCGGTCGGGCGCGAGTCGATGACCTTGCTCTCCGCGCAGTTGCAGTATTGACACCTCATGCCGTTCGCCTCCCTTGTGGCGCATCGTGATGTTTCGCTGCTATTATACCAGATTTGGTGGTTTCACGCAAGCCCTATCGTTATCATTTTATGCCTTTATGCAATCGCATTCGTCCATCCACGCCTTGTACTGCGCATCCGACGGCATCCGCCAGTCGCCGCGCGGAGACAGGGCAATGGAGCCGATTTTCACGCCGTCAGGCATACAGTTCCGCTTGAACTGCTGCGTCCAGAAGCGGCGATAGAAATTTTTCAGCCATTTGAGGATGGTTTCGCAGCTGAAATCGTCCTGAAACGCAATGCAGCACAGCTCGAACACCTTTTTCGGCGGATATCCGAAGCGAATCGCATAGTAGAGGAAGAAGTCGTGCAGCGCGTACGGCCCGACGACATCCTCCGTCTGCTGGAGGATATTGCCCTTCTCATCCGGCGGCAGCAGCTCAGGGCTGATCGGTGTATCAAGGATGCTTTGCAGGCATTCGCGGCTGGATGAGAAGGCTTCGTTCTCCGCCGCCGTCTGAATCACCCAGCGCACCAGCGTTTTGGGCACGCCGCTGTTCACGCCGTACATGCTCATGTGGTCGGCGTTGTAAGTGCACCAGCCCAGCGCGATTTCGCTCAAATCGCCTGTGCCAAGGACAATCGCGCCGATTTTGTTCGCCACGTCCATCAGCACCTGCGTCCGCTCGCGCGCCTGACAATTCTCGTAGGTGACGGAGTGGTCGCTCTCGTCGTGCCCGATGTCGGCAAAATGCTGGCGAACCGCGTTGTGAATCGGGATTTCCCGCTGGCTGACCCCAAGGCTCGTCATCAAATCCAGCGCGTTGTGGTAAGTGCGGTCAGTTGTGCCGAAACACGGCATGGTGATGCCGAGGATGTTCGTGCGCGGCAGATGGAGCATGTCCACCGCCTTGCACGCCGCCAGCAGCGCAAGCGTCGAATCCAATCCGCCGGAGATGCCAACGACGACCTTCCCGCCCGTGACGGCCAAGCGACGCGCCAGCGCCGTCGCCTGCATCGCCAGAATCTGCGCGCACCGCAATTGCCGGGACGCCTTGTCCGACGGGATGAACGGGTGCTTGCTGACGTGGTAATCCGGCGCTGCATCGTCCGGCAGCAGCGCGTTTTCCATCGTTTGCAGGATATTCGGCTCCTGCTTCCACATGGCGCGCACCTGCGCCGCGCAGTCCGCGAAGCTGCTCTGCTTCATGCGGTCGGCGCGGATGCGGTCAATGTCAATATCCGCCGTCATCAGGTAATTGTCCGCGAGATACCCCTCGCTTTCCCGGATGACCGTGCCGCAGGAAGCAATCACGCTATGCCCGGAGAACACCAGGTCGGAGGACGATTCGCCCATGCCCGCCGAAACGTACACATACCCGCACTGGCAGCGCGCGCTCTGCTGGCTGATGAGCTGCTGGCGGTACTCGCGCTTGCTCAGCAGCTCGTTGCTTGCGGACAGGTTCAGGATGATTTCCGCGCCTTCAACGGACAGCATCGTGCTCGGCGGCAGCGGCGCCCACAAATCCTCGCACAGCTCGATGCCGAAGCGCACGCCGTCCTCCATTTCAAATATTGCCTGACGGCAGACATCCGTTTTCAGCTTCGGAATGGCGACCGATGCATCCCTGCGCGCATCACCCGACTGAAACCAGCGCTTCTCATAGAACTCGCCGTTATTGGGCAGGAACGTTTTCGGCACCGCACTGATGATTTCGCCTTTGTGCAGCACCACCGCGCAGTTATACAGTGCGCCCTCAATTTCCAGCGGCGCACCGACGACCGCAAGGATTCCCTCCGGCATTTCGTCCTTTAGTGCGAGCAGCGCGTCCGTCACATCGTCCAGCAGCCGCCGCTGAAAAAACAAATCGCCGCAGGTATACCCCGTCAGGCTCAGCTCCGGGAAAGTCACGATGCTGACGTGTTTCTCCTTCGCTTCCCGCATCATCGCCAGATGGCGCTTCATGTTCTCCTTCACGTTTCCCAGCGCCAGCGACGGAACCGCCGCCCCCACGCGCACCAGTCCGCGCATATCTTGTCCTCCTTCACGGAATCTCTGACTTAAAATACCAGCATTTTCACCCTTGGGCGGCCGTCCTCTACCTCCAGCATCGCCATCTGCGCCCGACAGACCGCGCCCGGATTGACCAGCATCGGCACGCCCGTGACCATATCCGGCTCATGCGTATGGCCGTAGAAGGCAATATCGCACTTTTCCTCCCGCGCCCGCTCATAGAGGAACGAGCGGGTCAGCTTGACGCGCTCCAAATGCCCATGCGTCAGGTACAGCCACACCCCGCCGAAGTCCGTCACCCGGTAATACGGGGCGTTCGGGCAGCAAAAGTCGTTGTTGCCGCGCACATCCAGCATCAGCGCATCCGGATCGCGGCGGCGGATGAAGTTTTCCGCTTGTGCGAAGTCATCCACGCCGTCGCCCAGAAAGAAGTATCCGTCGATTTTCCCCGTCATCTTCCATGTTTCTTCCAGCATCCACCGCAGTTGGCTTTCCTCGCCGTGAATGTCGGACAACACCAGTGCGCGTATCATTCGTGCAGCCCCTTCATAATCTCGAGCATCTTCTCGCACGCCCGCGCGCGGTGGCTGATTTGGTTTTTCTCTTCCTCGGTCACTTCAGCGAAGGTCTTGTTCAGCGGCTCATAGAGGAACAGCGGATCATAGCCGAAGCCGCCCGTGCCGCGCTCTTCCTCCAGCAGTACGCCGGGGCAGGAGCCTTCCGCAATCAGCGTCTCCCTGCCCGGAATCTTGAGCGCCAGCGCGCAGATGAACGCGCAGGAGCGGTCAGTCTTGCCCTTCATGCGCCGCAGCAGCAGCGCATTGTTCGCCGCATCGCCGCTGCCCTCGCCCGCCATCATGGCGTAGCGCGCGCTGTATACGCCGGGGTCGCCGTCCAGCACCTCGACGGACAAACCGCTGTCATCCGCAAGCGTCGGCAGTCCCGTCGCCGCGCTGACCGTCTCCGCCTTAATGGCCGCATTGCCCGCGAACGTTGTCGCCGTTTCCTCAATCGGCGCATTAAAACCTGCCGCCACCATCGACACAACGGTGTAGTAATCACCGAAAATGTGCTGCAATTCGCGAATCTTATGCTGATTGGAGGACGCGACCACAAGCGTCGGTTTGGCGCTCAAATGCCGCTTGGATTCCGCCAGCGAATCCTTCTGCTTCTCCATCAGCGCGCGGATACCCTTCGCGCCCATATCCAGCAGCGCATTCAGTTCCGCCTGCGTGAAGGAGCGACCCTCGCCCGTGCCCTGCAGCTCAACGAACTCGCCCTTTTCGTTCATGACGATGTTCATATCCACCTGCGCGCAGCTGTCCTCTTCATAGCACAAATCGACGCAGGGCGTATCATCCACCACGCCGACGGAAATTGCCGCGATTTGATGCGTAATCGGTGAGCGCAGGAGCTTGCCCTCGTCCAGCAGCTTGCTGACCGCGCACACGAGCGCCACCATTGCGCCGGTAATCGCCGCGGTGCGCGTTCCGCCGTCGGCCTGCAGCACGTCGCAGTCCAGCGTGATGGTACGTTCGCCCAGCGCCGTCAAATCAACCGCCTGACGCAGGCTGCGCCCAATCAGCCGGGAAATCTCCACGCCGCGTCCGTCCCGCTTCACGCCGTCGCGCTGCTTGCGATGTCCCGTCGAGGCGGGCAGCATGGCGTATTCCGCCGTCACCCAGCCTTGCCCCTTTCCGCGCAGGAACGGCGGCACATTCTCCTCCACCGATGCTGTGCAGATAACCTTTGTATTGCCCGTGCAAATCAGGCACGAGCCATCCGCCGTGCGCACAAAGTCGGTTTCAATCGTCACAGGGCGTCCCATTTCCGGCGCCCTGCCATCGTTTCGTGTCAGCATATCTCATTTCCTCCGTTATTCTGTACTTTCTCTGCATTCATTCGACGCGCTGCGTGTTTTTCCTGCCGAAACTTCCGCGAAAATCGTTGATTCGGCATCAAAATTCGCGCTTTGGGCTTTTCTTTCGGCGCATTTTGTGGTATGCTTAGAGGCGCGAGTTTTTAGGTAACCCGGTATTCCTGCCGGCAAGTTTATTTATTAGAAAGGACTTATTTCGTGGGTAGTTTCAGCAGCAAGTATCTCAAAGACATTTGGAATCTCCCCAACATCCTGACGATGCTCCGTCTCGTGCTGATTCCGGTTTTCGCAGGGTTATTTCTCGCCGGATACGAGAAGTGGGCGCTCGCCGTGTTTATCATTGCCAGCATCACCGATTATCTGGACGGGTATCTTGCACGCAAAAACAATCAGATCACCGCTTTCGGCAAGCTGATGGATCCCTTGGCGGACAAGCTGATGGTCTGCACCGCGCTGCTTGGGCAAGGGCTGTCCGGTGTGTTCCCGTGGCCTGCGATTCTCATCGTGATGACGAAGGAAGTTGTGATGATTATCGGCGGCATCTATATGCTGCAGAACGGCATTGTCGTCTACTCAAACATTTTGGGCAAAGCGGCGCAGTTTTCCTTTATCGCGGCGCTGATTCTCTCCTTCTGGCACAAGGAATTTGTCGCGGCGTCACTGCCGCTGGACAGAATCATCCTCTGGATTGCGGTTGCGCTGGCTTTGGTGGCGCTGGTGGACTACGCACTTGACGCGGTGAAGAAGCTCAAGGCGCACAAGGCGGGGAAAGTCAGCTGATTCCCGCTTGGACGGGAAATCCCCTGCTAAAAAGCAACTATGTTTGAAAGACCGGCAATCTGGTCGCGCCCATTTGGCGCGACACAGCATGGTTGGTTGGAAGAGCAGTTTGGGGGCGCGTCTGAGGACGCGCAAAGTTAGGGGCAGGGACGCTTCGCTGCCTGCACCTTTTGTTGGACACGTTTGACATGCTGGTCGCCCGAGGAACAGTTGGGGCGTTGCCCCAAACCCCAGCAGGGACGCTGTCCCTGCACCCTGCAAGGGACAGACGAAAAGGGACGAAGTCCCCCCTTGACCCTTTTTGGGCTGCCCGGCTTGGCTGCTTTACCCATCTTGGTGGGTGAAGCGGCTTTTTTATTTGCCCGTTCCATGCTCCGGGACGACGGCGTAAACCACCAAATCCTCATTCCCCTCACAGTAGGTCGCATGCCGATGTCCCTTCGGGCAATAGTGCGTCTGTCCGGCATGGACAATCTCTTCCCCATCATCCATCATAATCCGTGCCGTCCCCGACAGCACATACACAATCTCGCTGTTCGTCTCATGCGTATGCATCCCAATCGACGAACCGGGCGTAATCCGCGCCAGCATGATGCGGTTCAAATCATCCGAATACATCCGCGTATACACCATGCCGTCGCCGCCCTTGAAGTTGTGCATCGGCGTTTCAGAAATATGCTGCAAATCAAGAATCATAGTTTTTCTCTCCTTTTTCAATCTTTCATCAGAAAAGCGCCTGCAAGCAGGTCAGCCGAACCGACTGCCTCCTTGCAGGCACTTTTTGCTGCACACCGGAACGGCAGTCATTCCAGCGCACATCGGATTCACTTAGGGTAACACCGCGCAAATGAGGTGGTCGGCTGGCGAATGGATTTTTCGTCAGATGC
>ERZ772865.1945-NODE-1945-length-19303-cov-5.585308_pt1 | contig 19303 bp, 13 predicted proteins | sample MGYA00512133_ERZ772865 | MGnify/ENA primary metagenome ERZ772865 (study PRJEB29015, sample SAMEA2737722) | human gut metagenome | biome: human gut; feature: human-associated habitat; material: faeces | place: China | collected 2012 ...
GGCCATGGCGATGTCGCTGCCCAGATTGGACTGGATCTGCATGGATTCCTCCGGCCCCATAAAGATCCGGTGGCCGTCGATATGGCTGGCGAAGGTGACGCCCTCCTCCTTGATCTTTCGCAGAGCGGCCAGCGAAAACACCTGAAATCCGCCGGAATCCGTGAGGATCGGGCGATCCCAGTTCATAAATTTGTGCAGACCGCCAAACTGTCGGATCAGCTTGTCGCCGGTACGGACATGGAGGTGGTAGGTATTGGAAAGTTCCACCTGCGTGCCGATCGTGCGGAGATCATCGGTCGAAACCGCGCCCTTGATCGCCGCCACCGTGCCGACATTCATGAAAACAGGCGTCTGGATGGTTCCGTGGACCGTTTTCATTTCCGCGCGTTTTGCGCGGCCATCTTTGTATAAAATCTTGTATTCCATCTTTTTTCCTATACTTTTTACTTCTCTGCCTTTGCCTTCTTGCCAGCCGGTTTGGCATTCTTCTCCATGCGCTTTTTATTCAGCACATACCAGACAGAGCCGGACAGGCATACGGACGAATACGTACCGCAGATCAGACCTACCATCAGCGGAAGAGCAAACTCACGGATGGAAGATACACCCAGGATGTAAAGAATCAGGACCATGACGAAGGTCGTCAGCGTCGTGTTGATGCTTCGCGTCAGGGTCTGGCTGATACTGGTGTTGACGATCGTCTCAGCGGACTCTTTATTGCCCAGAAGCTTCATATTCTCACGGATACGGTCGAAGATAACGATCGTCGCGTTGATTGAGTAACCGACAATCGTCAGCATGCAGGCGATGAACGTCGAACCAACCGACCAGCGCAGCATCGCATAGCAGGTCAGGACAACCAGTACATCGTGCATCAGGGCAAGACCCGCGCCCGCCGCCGAGAACTATGCCCACCTGTTCGCCGCGAAAAGCGCGGAGCCGGTGGCGAAAAATAAAGACCAGCCTTTGAAATCACTTCTGGAAAGGATCGCGACATGCCGTTGATTTGCGTCTGTTCACCGAAAGGCGGCGTAGGGAAAACGACCCTGGCGGCCAATTTAGCCTATTCGCTGGCGCGGACGGGCAGCAAAGTTCTGGCGCTGGATTTTGATGTCCAGAACGCGCTGCGTTTGCATTTTGGCGTACCGCTGAACGATGAGCGGGGCTATGTGGCGAAGGCGCTGGAGCTGCACGACTGGAGCCAGTGCGTGTTGAGCGCCGGCAGTAATATTTTCGTCCTGCCATATGGCGAAGTGAGTGAGGCGCAGCGTCAGGCGTTTGATGAGCAACTGACCCATAATGACCATTTCCTCCAGCGCGGTCTGTCCGCGCTGCTTAATTATCCCGGGCTTATCACCATCGCCGATATGCCCCCTGGACCTTCGCCCGCGCTAAAGGCGCTGACGGGGCTGGCGGACCTGCATCTTATCCCGCTGCTGGCGGATACCGCCTCGATGTCGACCCTGGCGCACGTAGAAAAGCAGCGCCTGACCGGCGCGGCGCTGAATTATAAGCACGGGCACTATTTCGTCATTAACCAAAGCGATAGCCGTCGCCAGGTCAGCCGGGACGTCACCAGCCTGATGGAAGAGAAACTGGGCGAGCGACTGCTTGGCGTGATCCATCGTGATGAAAGCGTGGTGGAGGCCAATGCCTCGCAGAAGTCGATCCTGGACTTTAACGCTTCCTCGGCAGCGGCCTTCGATATTGAAATCATGGCTAAAAAAATATCTTCGCTGTTGGGTATTCATATTGGCGATGGCACGGTGCACAGCCAGCCACGCATGTCAGGGCGTTAACTTTTTGCAGGGCTGCTGAATGAAAAAATCTCTTTTTTGGTTGCTGGCGCTGGTGCTGTCACCTGTCGCCGTGCTGGTGGTGATCACGCCGATGGACAGCCAAAAGCAGTATATTTTTGGTCTGTTAAGTATCGGTATTCTCTTTCTGATGGGCTTCAGCAAGCGCCGCAGCGTATCGGTCATTATGGTCGTCACGTCGCTGCTGATGTCCACCCGTTACATGTATTTTCGCCTCACGCAGACCCTGCACTTCAACTCGTCCATTGAAGCTATTCTCGGCATGGGACTCTTTCTGGCGGAAGTCTATATCTGGGTGATGCTACTGCTGAACTATCTGCAGACGGTCTGGCCGCTGAAGCGCGGCATTGTTCCGCTGCCGGATGATATGAGTAAGTGGCCGACGGTCGATATCTATATTCCGAGCTATAACGAACCGCTGGAGGTGGTGCGCGATACCGTCCTGGCGGCACAATGCATTGATTATCCAAAAGATAAAATGAAAATCTATCTTCTGGATGACGGTAAGCGCAGCGAGTTTGCCGTGTTCGCCGCCGACGTTGGGGTGGGCTATATCACCCGCAATGACAACAAGCACGCCAAAGCGGGGAACCTTAACCATGCGCTGACCCTGACTCAGGGGGAGCTTATCTGCGTTTTCGACTGCGACCACGTCGCCACGCGCGTCTTCCTGCAGGCCACCGTCGGCGGCTTCCTGAAAGACCCGATGCTGGCTCTGGTGCAGACGCCGCACTACTTCTATTCCCCGGATCCATTTGAACGTAACCTCTCCGTCGGACGCAACATTCCCAACGAAGGGATGTTGTTCTATGGCCCGATTCAGCAGGGGAACGACAACTGGAACGCCACCTTTTTCTGCGGCTCCTGCGCGGTGATCCGTCGCGAGGCGCTGGCGCAGATCGGCGGTTTCGCCGTCGAAACGGTGACCGAAGATGCTCATACGGCGCTGAAGTTTCAGCGTCTGGGGTGGAAGTCGGCCTTTCTCGATATCCCGCTGGCCGCAGGCCTCGCTACTGAACGCCTGGTGGTGCACGTCATCCAGCGTACCCGCTGGGCGCGCGGGATGACGCAGATTTTCCGCGTCGATAATCCGCTGTTTGGCCGCGGGCTGACTTTTCAGCAGCGCTTGTGCTATCTCAGCGCCATGCTCTACTACCAGTTCGCGCTGCCCAGGGTGGTGTTTGTCACCGCCCCGCTGGCTTACCTGCTGTTTAACCTCAATATTATTTACTCGTCGGCGAGCCTGATTGTCTCCTATGCCCTGCCGCACCTGTTCCTCGCTATTTACGTTGGTTCGCGAATGAACGGCCGCTATCGCTACAGCTTCTGGGGGGAGATCTACGATATTGTGCTGGCCTTCCACCTGGTGCTGCCGACTCTGGTGACGATGATTTTCCCCAAACGCGGCAAGTTTAACGTTACCGATAAGGGGGGGCTGCTTGACGTCGGCTACTTCGATTTCACCGTGGTGCGCCCGCACCTGGTGGTGGCCTGCCTGCTGGCCCTGGGGGTGATCGTCGGCATCGTCCGGGCGATTGGCCATGACTATTTTGGCTCGGATCCCAACGTTATCGCCCTCAACGTCGGGTGGGGGATCTACAGTCTGATCTTCCTGCTGGCGGCGATTGCCGTGGCGCGCGAAACGCGGCAGGTGCGAAAAACCATTCGTATCGATGTCGACATTCCGGTGGTGATCCATTACGCCAGCGGCATCGTCTCGCGCAGCCATACCGCGGATCTGTCGATGGGCGGCTGCCGCGTGGTCGCGCTTGATAATCGCCATCTGGAGGATGACATCGAAGAGATTGAGCTGATCCTGCAGTCCGGGGCTATCTCGATTCCGGCCCAGCTGGTCACCTCTGACGAGCGCTTCCTGCGCCTCAAGTTTGATGAAGATATTCCGCTTTCGCGCCGCCGTGAACTGGTGCGCGTGGTGCTGGCCCGCGCGGATGCGTGGATTAATCCGCCGCGCCCGCAGGATAACCCGTTCCGCTCCTTCTTCACCATTTTACGCTGCGTGTTCGAACTGTTCTGGCTGACGTGGAAAACCCGTCGCAGCCAGCGCAATCGGGCAACAGTGGCGAAAACGGCGCAGGAGGATGGGACGTTATGAAGCGATTAACCACGCTGGCGCTGCTGGCAGGGATGCTTTCTGCGCCTGCGCTACACAGTGAAGAACCGGGCTCCGGCTCCGCTGCCCCGCTGAGCTTCCCGCAGCTCAACGACGCGGCGGACAGCGAGCCAGGCGACGAACCTCCGGCTGCCTCGCCAGAGGAGGGCGCCTCTCCGGCAGCCCCCGCCACCGCCGGCGATGCGGCGGCGACGGCCCCTGCGCCGGTTATGCCGGACTTACCCCCGCCGGTGAGCGGCACGGCCGCGACGGAGGTCATTCCTGTCGCTCCGGTCTGGGGAGGCGATCTGAATCTGGCGCAGATGGGGATGCCGGACGGGATTATCCTCAGCGGCGGCCAGCGACAGGGTGGGGTCAGCTTTACCCTGCCTGCCGATCAGGTGGTGATCCATTCTCAGCTCAGCCTTGCCGTTCGCGTATCGCCGGAGATGGCGAGCCGCAACGCCACCCTGCAGCTGATGCTCAACGGTCAACCGCTCGGCACGCTGCCGCTGGGCGCCGATGGCGAGGATGTCTCCCATTATCAGCTGGATATTCCGCCCGCGCTGATGGTCTCCAGCAATAACCTGAGCGTGAAGATCAATGATGGCGATACCCTGCAGTGCCAGCGTGACATTCATGATACGTCGCGGGTGACGGTGCTGCCCACGTCGCATTTCAGCTGGGAAAGCCAGCAGCTGAACATCAGCGACGACCTGAGCCACTTCCCGCGGCCCTTCTTTGACAGCATGCAGATGACCCCGGCGGACATTGCGGTCGCCTATGGGGCCAAGCCGTCGGCGGACGTCTTCAGCGCCGCGGCGCTGATCTCCTCCTGGCTGGGTATCCAGGCGGACTATCGCGGCATTGCCTTCAGCGCTCTGCGCGACCGTCTGCCGGAACGCCACGGCATCGTGATTGGCCATCCGGGGGAGCAGGTGGGCGGCATGATGCTGCCGGAAACCGATAAGCCGCTGCTGCGCATCATCGCCAACCCCGCCAATCCGGCCTATAAACTGCTGCTGATTGTCGGTAAAAACGATACGGCGCTGCGCATGGCCGCCTGGCGGTTAACCCGCGGCAACTTTGCGCCGCAAACCGCGACGCTGGATGTCGAACCGCAGACCATCCCGGTTGGCAAAGCATATGATGCCCCGCGCTGGATCCCCACCGATCGTCCGGTCAAGCTCAGCGAGCTGCTGCGTAAGGACCAAAGCCCGACCGTCAGCGGCGTCTGGCACGAACCTTTACGTATCGCCTTCCGCGCCGCGCCCGATCTCTATCTGTGGGATGGAGAGACCATTCCGCTACAGGTTGGCTACCGCTTCCCGTCGGAAAGCTGGATTAATGAGGACAAGTCCTTGCTGAGCGTCACGCTCAACGGCACCTTCCTCAACAACCTGCCGATGAACAAGCAGGGGCCGCTGGAGAAAGTCTGGCGCTACCTCGGAGGCGATGCGCGCCAGGAGCGCTTTACCATCCCGCTGGCGCCCTACCTGATTTACGGCGATAACCAGCTGTCGATGTACTTCAATGTGGTGCCAAAGGACGATGTTCCGTGTTCGGTGCTGCTGAATAACAATATCAAGAGCCGGATCACTGACGACTCCTGGATCGATTTGAGCAAGACGCGTCACTTCTCGCTGTTGCCCAATCTCTCCTACTTTGTCGGCGCCTCGTTCCCCTTCTCGCGGCTGGCGGACTATTCGCAGACGACCCTTCTGCTGCCGGCGGACCCGTCTGAAACCCAGGTGGCGACCCTGCTGAATCTGGCGGCACGCTCCGGGAACGCGACCGGCACCGCGCTGGCGAATAACCGCGTCGTGCTCGGGATGCCCACCGGCGGGGGGGATTTGCAGTCGCTGCGTGAACGTGACGTGCTGGCGGTCACCGCTCTCGATCAGCAGGCCTTTAACCAGAGCCTGCTGGCCGACTCACCCTACCGCCCGGTAGATAATGTGCTGAGCGTCCGCGAGCCAGACCTGTGGCAAAAAGTCCAGCGCCGGCTCACCGGCGACTGGACTTCCGCCAGCCTCGACGCCGATCGCTACTTTTCGTCGAGCAGCGCCTGGCGCGGGTTCATCAGCTATCGCTCGCCGTGGAATTCCACCCGCCTGGTGGTGGTGGCGCTGGCCAGCAATGATGACCAGCTGGCGCGACTGAAGACCGATCTGGAATCGCCGCGCATTAACGCCGGGATCCGCGGCGATACCGCGGTGATCACCAGCGATAACGGGGTGCGCAGCTTCCAGGTGAGTACGCCGTTCCCCAGCGGTCAGATGCCGTGGTACATGATGGCGGTCTGGTATGCCAGCCAGCACTCAGGTTTCCTGGCGGTGCTGGGGCTGATTGCCACCTCGATAATGGGACTGGCGCTGACCGCGATGTTTAAACGTCACGCCCGTAAGCGTCTGGGTTCGGGGGATAACCAATGAAAAGAAAGATAATAATAACGATGAAGACCTCCCGTCGGCTTACCACGTTCTGCCTCACCGGCGCGTTGACTCTCGCTGCCTCGGGCGGCGCGCTGGCGTCGGGGAACGACGCGGCGCTACAGGCGCTGTTCGCTCAGGCCAACTACTGGCATGAGAAATCTCATGACGAGCTGGCGATGGAGTCCCTGCAGAAGGTGCTCTCGGTGGATGCCAACAACACCCAGGCGCTGTATCTGATGGCGCTCTGGTCGCAGCAGGGCGGCGATATGCAGGCGGCGGCGCAGTGGCGCGCGCGGCTGGCGAAAGCGGCCCCTGACAGCCCGGGACTACAGGATCTGGACAACGCCAAAAAGATGTCGCAGGTGCCGCAGGGCCAGCTCAGCCTGGCCCGCCAGCAGGCGCGCGGAGGCAATATCCCCGGGGCGCTGGCGACCTGGCGCAGCATGTTCAATGGCAATACGCCGCCTGCCGGGCTGGCGGCGGAATATTACCTGACCATGGCCAGCGACAAATCGCTCTATCCGCAGGCTATCAGCGAGCTGCGCCAGTACGTGGCGCAGCATCCGCAGGAGAACGCCCCGCGGGTGGCGTTGGGCAAAGCGTTAACCTGGCGGGAAGAGACTCGCCGGGAAGGGATCGCCCTGCTCGAGCCGATGGCCAGCGGCAATAAAGAGGCGGACAGCGGCTTGCGCCAGGCGCTGCTCTGGCTGGGCCCGCAGGCCGGGGATGAGCAGTATTACGACACCTGGATGCAGCGGCATCCCCAGGACAGCGAAGTTCAGAATTACTTTCGCGAACGGCGCAGCGGTCAGGCGCGCGGCCAGGGCTACGCCAATCTCAACAGCGGCAATACCGCCGCTGCGAAGCAGCAGTTTGAAGAGGTATTGCAGACCAACCCCCAGGATGCCGATGCGCTGGCGGGCATGGGCTATATCGCCCAGCGCAGCGGCGACTACCAGGCCGCGTCGCAGTATCTGAGCCGGGCCGCGGACCTCGGCGGCGACGCCTCGGCGACCCGTCGTCAGCAGGCGGCCGATGCGCTGTTCTACGGCCAGCTGGCGCAGGCCCAGCAGGCCTATAAGCAGGGCAATATCAGCCAGGCGCTGGCGCTCTCCGCGCCGTTGGCGCAGCAGAGCGGGGCGCAGGGCGCCTCGGCGAAGCTGTTCCGCGCCGATGTGCTGCGGCACAACAAAGATTTGCCCCAGGCGGAGCAAACGCTGCGCTCACTGTTAAATGACGATCCGCAGAACGCGGCGGCGCGGGAAAACCTCTATTACGTGCTGCGCGAGCAGAATAAATCCGCCGAGGCGCAGGCGATGCTGCAGACTCTCCCGCAGAGCCTGCGGCAAAAACTGCAGCCGCGGGTGGTGGCCGGTATGCCGGGCGATGCCCTGCGCCGTCAGGCCCAGGCGCAGGTCAGCGGCGGTAACCCAGCCGGCGCCATTGCCACTCTGCGCGAAGGCGTCGCCCGCTATCCGGACGATCCCTGGCTGCGCCTCGACCTGGCCCGGCTGCTGCAAAAATCGGGTAACGGCAGCGAGGCCTCTTCGCTGATGTCGGCGGCCTATCGCCCCGGCGCCAGCAACAGTGCGCTGTATGCCGCCGCCCTGTTTGCCAGCGAAAACGGCGCCTGGCAGCAGGCGCAGACGCTGCTGGCGCGCATTCCCGGCGGCAGCCAGACCAGCGACATGCGCGATTTGCGCCAGCGGGTGAACTACAACCTGCAGTTGGTGACGGCCGAAAACTACCTGGCGCAGGGCAATACCATCGCCGCCAGCAATACCCTGCGGGCGATGGCCTCCACGCCGCCAAAAGCCCCGGCGGACGCCGGCAAGCTGGCGCGTCTGCTGGCCGAGAGCGGCGACCTGACCACCGCGGTCTCGCTGGTGCGCAACAATATCAGCAGCGGCGTATCCGGCAATGCCGGGGATTACGCCGATCAGATCGCCGTCCTGAATCAGGCCGGGCTGACCGGCGAGGCGCAGAACCTGATCAGCAATCCGCAGCTGCAGGCCAGCAGTACGCCGACGCAGCTGGCGAGCATTCGCAATGGCTATGTGATCAACGAAGCCGACCGCCTGCGCGAGCAGGGCAATTACGCTGCGGCGTATGACAAGCTGATCCGCGCTATGCAAAGCGATCCGCAAAATACCGATCTGATGTTCGCCATGGCGCGGCTGTACCAGAGCGGCAAAATGAACAAAGAGGCCGGGGTGGTCTATGACTACCTGATGACGCGCGATACGCCGAACCAGGATGCGCGCGCCGGGGCCATCGACGTGGCGCTGTCGGCGGGGAACAACGATCGCGCTGAACAGCTGGCCGGCGGTTTGCGCCAGGATAACTCCCCGGATCGCCTGCTGCTGCTGGCGAGAGTGGCGGAGGCCCAGGGACATCATCAGCAGGCGATGACCTATCTGCGCAGCGCCCGCGGCAAACTGCTGGGCATGCAAAGCACCAACAGTAGCGAAACGCCGACCGTCGGCGGGGTGCTGGCGGCGGATAACCCCTTTATCGGCGTGTCGCAAACGTCGGCGCCGACGCGGACGGCCTCCGCCTACGGGCAGTACATGCCGTGGCAGGTTGCCCAGTCGGCCGCCGCGCCTGGTTCCACGCTGCCGGGGATCCAGCGCACCGATCTGCCGGTGGACACCGCCCAGACGCGGATGCTGCGTCAGGTGGACACCATGATGGAGTCGCTGCAGGAGAAAACCGGCAGCTGGCTGCAGGGGGGAATGGACGTGCGTGGACGCGACGGCGAATCGGGCACCAGCAAGCTGACGGAGCTCCGGACGCCGCTGACCTGGTCATCCTCGCCGTTTGGCGACTCGCGCTTTGACTTTACCGTCACCCCGGTGTCGTTGAACGCCGGGACCGCCAGCGGCGACGCCTGGCGTCGCTACGGCGCCAACCCGCTGGCTAACGCGGTCTCCAACATGGTGAGTACCGCCACCAGCGAGCAGGCGGCGATCGCCTCGATGACCGAGGCGGAGCGGACGGCCTATTTCGCCAGCAATCCAGGGGCCGAGGCGTTAAGCGGCCTCGGCACCCTGAACGCGGCAGATTTCAATCCTACCACCAGCAGCGGGATGGAAAACCTGGCGAAGCTCGGGAGCTATGATGCGGGGCAGGTGGCCAGCTATCTCTCTTCGTCCAGCCGCAAGCCGAACGTTGACCAGACCAGCGGCTCGACCGATTCGCAGAAGGCCAATGGCGTCGAACTGGCGCTGGCGTTAAGTGGTGACGATTACCGGGTCGATATCGGCAGCACGCCGTTGGGCCAGGATCTTAATACCGTAGTCGGCGGGGTGAAATGGTCGCCCAAGCTGACCAACTATCTGTCGCTGATCCTCACCGGCGAACGCCGCTCGCTAACCGACAGCCTGCTTTCCTACGTGGGTCTGAAAGACGCCTATTCCGGGAAAACCTGGGGGCAGGTGACGAAAAACGGCGGCACCCTGCAGCTGAGCTATGACGACGGCGACGCGGGCTTCTATGTCGGCGGCGGTGGATACAGCTATCTGGGGCAGAACGTCGCCAGCAACACCAGTATCAACGCCAATGCCGGGGTCTATCTTCGTCCCTACCATGACGAATACCGCCAGCTGCAGGCCGGGTTGAGCATGAGCTATATGGATTACTCCAAAAACCTCAGCTACTTCACCTATGGTCAGGGGGGCTACTTTAGTCCGCAAAACTACGTCAGCGTATCGCTGCCGGTCAGTCTGACGGAGAAATATGATAACTGGACCATGAAGCTCGGCGGCTCGGTGGGCTATCAGTCTTACAGTCAGGATAAGAGCGCCTATTTCCCGACCAATTCGGAGTGGCAGCAGACCCTGGAGACGGCGGTGAGCAATGGGTTTGCCAAGGAAGCCTACTACTCCGCGACCTCGAAGAGCGGCATAGGGTATACCCTGCGCGCCGGGGCGGATTACAAGGTCAACAAACAAATGACCCTGGGGGGCCAGATTGGCTATGACACCTTCGGGGATTATAACGAAAGCACCGCCGGGCTCTATATTCGCTATATGTTAGGAGATCATTGATGATGACGGAGAACAATAACCCGGTGGTGATGACCTGGTTTCAGCAGCAGCAGACGCCTGCCGGATGGTTCGATCTGTTGATTATTATGATCGAAGGTATGCTAAATAATGCCGGCGAGCTGGAAAGCCAGCCCTTCCTGCGTCAGATGGGCGCCTCGCTGGCGGAGACCCATCCGCTGCCGGCGTCGGAGACGGTGGGGGATCTGGAGGCCAATATCAACCGGCTGCTGACTCATTTTCACTGGGGCGTGGTGACCATCGATGTCGGTGAGGACGGCCTGCGCCTGCGCCATCAGGCGTTGCCGGTCAGCCGCGACGAAGCGGGGCGCGTGCGCTGGTGCAACGCGTTCTGTGCCATACTCGAGGGGTTATATTCTCGCTGGCTGCAGAGTCAGGGAGGCAGTGCCCACGTGATACTGCAGCGTGAGCGGGTGTTCTCCGTCTCTGACGTTCAGTTTCTCTACTACCATCCATAAAGAGTGAATTTATGCCCCTGCGTGCTTTAGTGGCGGTGATAGTGACAACGGTAGTGATGCTGGTGCCCAGGGCGTGGGCGGATACGGCCTGGGAGCGCTATAAGGCCCGTTTTATGATGCCGGATGGTCGTATCATTGATACCGCCAATGGCAATGTGTCGCATACGGAAGGTCAGGGCTTCGCCATGCTCCTGGCGGTGGCGAATAACGATCGTCCGGCGTTCGACAAGCTGTGGCAGTGGACGGACAACACCCTGCGCAACAAGTCTAACGGGTTGTTTTACTGGCGCTATAACCCGGTGGCGCCGGACCCTATCGCCGATAAAAACAACGCCTCCGATGGCGATACCCTGATCGCCTGGGCGCTGCTGCGCGCGCAAAAGCAGTGGCAGGATAAGCGCTATGCGATTGCCTCTGACGCCATCACCGCCGCCCTGCTGAAGTCTACGGTGGTGACTTTCGCCGGTCGCCAGGTGATGCTCCCGGGCGTGAAAGGGTTCAACCTCAATGATCACCTGAACCTTAACCCTTCCTATTTCATCTTCCCGGCCTGGCGCGCCTTCGCGGAGCGGACGCATCTCACCGCCTGGCGGACATTGCAGAGCGACGGACAGGCGCTGCTGGGGCAGATGGGCTGGGGGAAATCACATCTACCCAGCGACTGGGTGGCGCTGCGGGCGGATGGCAAGATGCTGCCAGCCAAAGAGTGGCCGCCGCGGATGAGTTTCGATGCGATCCGTATCCCGCTGTATCTCTCGTGGGCCGATCCGCACAGCGCCTTGCTCGCGCCCTGGAAGGCCTGGATGCAGAGTTACCCGCGCCTGCAAACCCCGGCGTGGATCAACGTCAGCACCAACGAGGTGGCCCCCTGGTATATGGCCGGCGGCCTGCTGGCGGTGCGCGATCTGACGCTGGGTGAACCGCAGGAGGCGCCGCAGATTGACGACAAGGATGATTATTACTCTGCCAGCCTCAAGCTGTTGGTCTGGCTGGCGAAACAGGATCAGCGCTAAATACGGTGATTGATTTGCCGCCTTCCCCGCCCGTATGCCTGCGGGCTGAGAAGGTAGAATGGGAACGTCTCACGATGTAAGGCCGCCAACATAGGCGGCCTTGTCGCTTATTGCGGATAAGGCACCCAGCTACCGCCATTCAGCTGGACATAAGGCTTGCCCTGATACTGGATGACGATGGCGTTGGCGTTCTCGGACACCGCCGCGCTCTGCGGCAGGTTGGCGACATACTGCTGCCAGTTGACGCTGTCCTCGCTGAACATTTTGCCGTCGAGGGCGCGCACCACCAGCTCCGACACCGCCAGATAACTGCTGGGCTGATCGATGATAATCGGCGCCCCTTCATGCGGCGCCTTCATACCGAAGAATTTCACCGCCGTCGGGACGTTAGTGATCGACGGGCTTGGAATATCGCGCAGGCCAGATACCTGCATCTTATCGCCCTTCAGCGCGCCGCCGTGTTCCGGCACCACCACCACCATCACTTTCCGCCCCGATTTCTCCAGCTCGGTGAAGAAGTTATCCAGGTCATCAAACAGCTTCTGCGCCCGCACTTTGTAGTCTGCGGTTTTGCTTTGTCCCGGGAAGTGGTTGCCGTCATGCAGCGGCAGGGTGTTATAGAAGGTGGCGTTCCGCGGATTGCTGCTGGCCTCTTCGGTCTTCAGCCAGCGGTTGAGGACCGCCAGATCCTCATACACCGGGGAGCCGTCAAACGCCTGCAGGCTGACCGGCAGACCGGTCTGGTCCATCAGCGGGCTCTGCATGCCGCCCAGCGAACGCAGCTCTTTCAGGAAGTCGCCGAACAGACCGTTATGGCCGAGCATCAGCTGCTGGTTGAAGCCGAGCTTCGCCAGGTTTTCAAACAGGTAGCAGTCGGCGCCGGACGGCTGATACAGGTTAGTATGCGACAGCTGGCCGCAGCTGGCGCGCAGCAGGCGCACCGCCGCCGGGCCGCTGTAGGAGGTCGCGGAGTTAAAGTTTTTGAAGACAATATCAAAGTGCTTCCATAGCGGATGATCCATCAGACCGGCGGCTTCAATATCCGACCAGGAGAGGGAGCAGATGTTGATCACCAGCAGGTCAAACGGCTGCGCATCCGCCGGCAGCTGGTCCGGGAACGGCGTCTTGCGCTTCTGCTCGGCGGCATAGAAAGCGTTCAGCCAGTTGGTCAGGTTGGCTGAGGTCGGCGGCTCGGTCTGCGGCGGAATATCGCTGTTGGCGGGGCTGGACGCGGCGCCAGCGGCGGCGTTGGCCCCGGTATTGGCCTGTGCGGTCGTGGCGGCGGCCGTGGTGGGCTGACCGGAGGGCCATAGGGTAAAGGCCGGCAGCAGCGGGCTGACCGCCAGCCAGACGACCATTGCCGAGACAAACACGGTGACGCGCAGCCACTGGCTGATAAACAACCATAGCACCAGCAAAACAAAGAAGGCGCCAACCATGCTCCAGTTGATAAAGCGGACAATCAGATCCCAGATATAGCTGGCGCTGAAGCCGGCGATTTGCGACCCCTGGCTAAAAATCGACTCTGGCCCGGGCAGCCAGGTATCGTGCCAGAACAGCGCGAATCCCAGCGGAATAGCGATCCAGTGGCGGATACGGTGTAGCTTTTCGCGCGGGATCGGCACCAGCAGAAAGGCGAGAAATACCAGGTTCAGCATCGGATGGAAATTGAGATACCCGGCCCACAGCAGGGCAAACTTGACCAGAAAGTAGAAGTTCCAGCCGCCAAGGCCGCGCCAGTACTGCCAGAGCGGAAGCGGTGCCGCGGTCGTTTTTTTATTTGTCATTTGTTCGCTTTGCCTTGCTTAACCGTTGTTCTCCGGCGTAATACCCCTGCCGGTTTCACGTAACGGGGTTTAAAGAACATCAGTCTTAACGTCGTGCGGATCCGGCGCTGATAGTGGCGCGTCAGGTAGCCCAGCGGAAAAAACAGCAGGGCGCAGAGCACCACCAGTTGCAGAATATCGGCGAGAGACATCATCAGGCTTGCTCCTCGCGGGTGGTTAACCGGTGTGGTTCGGGGTAGCGTCGCCAGTGGCGTCCATCGTGGGTGGCGTTAATGGTCTCGTTTTTACCGACCGAGAGAGGCAGCGGCGTGTTCCAGCGCGCCGGCTCGACGCCGCGCATGATTACGATTTCCGAGAGGATTTGCTTGTCTTCAAACCACACCATACGGTTAGAAAAAATATCGCCGGTCGGCAGCGGGAAAATGTGGTTTAGCGCGGTATCGAGGTCATTGATCCGGCAAAACGACAAAAACAGCACCAGCCGGTTATTGCCGATGGTCATGATGTCGCCCATCCGGTTAGGTTTGCATAACGTCAGCGCCTGCTCAACGCGCAGCCCCGGCGCCGGGCGCAGGGCCACCATCACGCCTTTGCTGTCGGGTGGAAGCAGGGTATTGGTCATCACGTTGTGCACCGCTTCGCAGAAGGCATCCCACTTCTGGTAGCCGCGCAGCTTTAACGGCTGGCTCCAGGTCAGCAGGGTGGCAAAATCTTCCGGGATATGGCGGGAGAACTTTTGGTTCTGTACGCTTTCGATTAGCGTCAGGCAGCGGGAGAGCGATGCGCTGCTGGGGATCACCAGGCTGGCGCCGCTGCTGAGCAGTAGCCGCTCATCGGTCGCGCGCAGGCTCGGGGTTTGTTCACGGACGATGATTTTCAGCGCCGTACCGCGCTGGCGACGCAGGGTATGAATATAGCGGCCCAGCTGTTCAATTTGCGTATTTTGGGTAATGGAGAAGAGGATCGTCGCCGCTTGCGCGGTGCGCCCGGCGTTGAAGACCTCGTCGTTGGTGTCAAACAGCGTCCAGTATTCCGACAGCGGCGGGGCGCCTTCCAGCACGCGCACATGGCTGAGGAGCGCTTTTTCGTCGCTGCGCGGCTGCACGCTGGTTTCAGCGTCCTGCGCTAATCGCCAGCCGGCGTCATCATGTTGCACCATCAGCTGCTGTTGGGCGCTGATACCCTTATCGCTTCCCCACCAGGCAATATCAAAGATATGCCGGTCGCCCTGGTAACGAATACTTGCCAGTCCGGAAAGGGAGCGGTACTCACGTAATAAGGGAGTCAGCTGCCGATCGATATCCTGCGCGGAATTGATCGCTAAGAACGCGCAACGGTGATATTGCGCCCAGCGGCTGGTCTTTTCTACCCAGGCGCATAACTTTTCATTATTTATATTTTGCCAGGCATTTTCAGCGCATAGCAGAATAAACAAATAATTGCCAGGTTCGAGGGAGCAGACTAAATCGCGGTGTATTTCCTCCAGCGCCTGCGGGCGATTCGGCAGGGTGAACAGCGCGATATTATCCGGACCGTGAGTATGATCTAAGGAAATGATATCCTTGGGTTTGTTTCCCATAACCAGCGCGGCAACGTGGCTGTTTTTCGCCTGCGCGGCCAGCGTCTGATTAAACAGGCTGACGGCATCGGCATAACGGTCGACGTTGAGCCACCATACTCCGCCGACCGGCATATGGCACACTTCATCCCATAATGATGAAATACCCAAAGTAAATACATTATCCACGGCATCCCTCGTGCGCCCTGATTGACACTGAATAAGTTTACTAGCGAAACCGACAGAGTAAACCTAACATTGAAATTAAAGGTCATCAGTTTTAGCATGTACACCTGCTTTTAAGGATGAGCTGTATACGTCCTCTGGTTTAATAATAAATTTCGAACGGACAGAGATATGCCAGCAAAAGATCCTGCGGTACCCACGGACGCCACGCTGGGGTACACCTTTCAAAATGATTTTCTGGCGCTTAGCCGGGCATTTTCCCTGCCGGATATTGATTATCATGATATTTCCAGGCGCGAACAGCTGAACGCGGCGCTGAAGCGCTGGCCGCTGCTGGCAGAGTTTGCAGAGAAAAAATAAGGAAGCCGGAGATGGCTATTCTGGGATTACAGGGCGTGCGCGGGGGAACTGGCGTCACGTCCATTACGGCTGCACTCGCCTGGGCCCTGCAATTGCTCGGTGAAAGCGTGCTGGCGATCGACGCCAGCCCGGATAATATGCTGCGCTTTTTCTTTAATACCGATATCCATCATCAGGACGGCTGGGCGCGGGCGCTGCTCGACGGCCGGGACTGGCGTGACGCGGGCTTGCGCTATACGCAGCATATCGATCTGCTGCCGTTTGGCCAGCTCAGCGCCGGCGAAAGAGAAAATGTCGACCAGCTGCAGCCCACCCTGGGGGCGATAGCGGAGGCAGTACAGCAGCTACAGGGCCAGTACCGCTGGCTGCTGCTGGATCTGCCGGCGGGTTATTCGCCGTTGACCCGCGAGCTGCTGACGCTTTGCGATCGCTCGCTGGTGGTGGTTCATCCCGACGCCAATAGCCATATCCGTCTACACCAGCAGCCCCTCCCGGCCAACGGCGATATTCTGATTAACGATCTGCGGGTCGGCAGCCAGCTGCAGGAAGATCTCTACCAGTTGTGGCTGGAGAGCCAGCCGCGCATCCTGCCGGTGACGATTCACCGCGACGAGGCGATGGCCGAGTGCCTGGCGGCGAAACAACCTCTCGGGGAGTATCGTCAGGATTCGCTGGCGGCGGAAGAGGTGCTGACCCTGGCGAACTGGTGCCTGATCCACTATTCCGCCGGGAGAGCGGCATGATCCGCCTCAGTACGCTGCTGGCCCCGCCGGTGGGGGAGCGGCTGCGTGCGCGCTATGATGACTATCGGCAGCACGGCGCTTCGTGGCTGTCGGCGTCGCTTGGCTGTCTGTGGGCGTCGCTGGTCTGGGCGCTGATGCCGCTGGAGACGCCGCGCTGGCAGGCGATTCTGGCCCGCCATGAAACCTATTTTCCCCACATAAATCCGCATCGCCCGCGTCCGCTGGATCCGCTGCGCTACCTGCTGCAATCCCTGTGGTTACTGACGACGCGCGTGCCGGAGCCGGAGAAAAAGGTCAACTGGCGTTCGCTGGCGGCGCTGGAAGGGGTGCACGGTCGCTATACGCAGTGGCTGGAAAAATTGCCTGAGCAGATGAACGCCCGCACCGGCCATCTGGATAAACAGAAAGAGCTGGCGCACCTCAATCCTAAACTGCGCCGGGCGATCCTTGGGGGGGTGACCTTCTGCTCGCTGGTGCTGGCGCTGATGTGTATTACGCAGCCCTTTAACCCGCTGTCGCAGTTTATCTTCCTGATGCTGCTGTGGGGCGTGGCGCTGCTGGTGCGACGCATCCCGGGCCGTTTCTCGGCGCTGATGCTGATCGTGCTGTCGCTGACGGTGTCGTGCCGCTATATCTGGTGGCGCTATACCTCGACGCTGAACTGGAACGACCCGGTAAGCCTGGTGTGCGGGATCATTCTGCTGTTCGCAGAGACCTACGCCTGGGTGGTGCTGGTGCTGGGCTACTTCCAGGTGGTCTGGCCGCTGAATCGCCAGCCGGTGCCGCTGCCGGAGGACATGGATTTGTGGCCAACCGTGGACATCTTCGTCCCCACCTATAACGAAGATCTCAACGTGGTGAAAAACACCATTTACGCCTCGCAGGGCATCGACTGGCCGAAGGACAAGCTGAACATCTGGATCCTCGACGACGGCGGACGGGAAGCGTTTCGCCAGTTTGCCAAAGATGTTGGGGTGCACTATATCGCCCGCACCAGCCACGAACACGCCAAGGCCGGCAACATCAATAATGCGCTGAAATATGCCAAAGGGGAGTTCGTCTCGATCTTTGACTGCGACCATGTGCCGACGCGCTCGTTTCTGCAGATGACCATGGGCTGGTTTCTGAAAGAGAAAGAGCTGGCGATGATGCAGACCCCGCACCACTTCTTCTCGCCCGATCCCTTTGAGCGCAACCTTGGTCGTTTTCGCAAAACGCCGAACGAAGGGACGCTATTCTACGGCCTGGTGCAGGACGGGAACGACATGTGGGACGCCACCTTCTTCTGCGGCTCCTGCGCCGTTATCCGCCGCGGCCCGCTGGATGAAATTGGCGGGATAGCCGTCGAAACGGTGACCGAAGATGCCCACACCTCGCTGCGTCTGCACCGGCGGGGATATACCTCCGCCTATATGCGTATTCCGCAGGCGGCGGGGCTGGCGACGGAGAGTTTATCCGCGCATATCGGCCAGCGCATCCGCTGGGCGCGCGGGATGGTGCAGATATTCCGCCTCGATAATCCGCTGTTTGGCAAAGGCCTTAAGCTGGTGCAGCGCGTCTGCTACGCCAACGCCATGCTTCACTTTCTCTCCGGTATTCCGCGCCTCATCTTCCTCACGGCGCCGCTGGCCTTTTTGCTGCTCCATGCCTATATCATTTATGCGCCAGCGCTGATGATCGCGCTATTCGTGTTGCCGCACATGATCCACGCCAGCCTGACCAACTCGAAGATTCAGGGCAAATATCGCCATTCGTTCTGGAGTGAAATTTACGAGACGGTGCTGGCCTGGTATATCGCGCCGCCCACTTTTGTGGCGCTGATCAACCCGCATAAAGGCAAGTTCAACGTCACCGCGAAGGGCGGGCTGGTGGAAGAGGAGTATGTCGACTGGGTGATCTCCCGGCCCTATATCTACCTGGTGCTGCTCAATCTGGTCGGCGTCGCGGTGGGGATCTGGCGCTTCATGTACGGCCCGGAAAATGAAATCCTCACCGTCTGGGTGAGTATTGTCTGGGTATTCTACAACCTGATTATTCTTGGCGGCGCGGTGGCGGTCTCGGTTGAAAGCAAGCAGGTTCGCCGTTCGCACCGTGTCGAAATGAGCATGCCGGCGGCTATCGCCCGCGAAGATGGTCACCTGTTCTCCTGCACCGTCCACGACTATTCCGATGGCGGACTGGGGATCAAAATTAACGGCGACGCGCAGGTGCTGGAAGGCCAGAACGCCAGGCTGCTGCTCAAACGGGGACAGCAGGAGTATGCCTTCCCGGTCAGGGTCGCGCGGGTCAACGGCAGCGAAGTGGGGCTCCAGCTGCTGCCGTTAACCAACCAGCAGCATATCGATTTTGTGCAGTGTACGTTTGCCCGCGCTGATACGTGGGCGCTTTGGCAGGATAGCTTCCCGGAAGATAAGCCGATGGAAAGCCTGCTGGATATCCTCAAGCTGGGCTTCCGTGGCTATCGTCACCTGGCGGAGTTTTCGCCGCCGTCGGTGAAGGTGGTTTTCCGCGCGCTCACTTCGCTGGTGGCCTGGATAGCGTCGTTTGTACCCCGACGCCCTGAACGCGCCGCGCCGACGCTCTCCGCAGACCCGGCAATGGCTCAACAATGATGATAATGCGATGAAAAGAAAACTTTCCTGGATGTGTGCAGTAGCGGTGGGCATGTGCAGCTGGTATCCACTGGCCTCTTACGCGGCGCCGGCCGCGGTGGCGAACGCTGCCCCTGGCGTTCAGCCGCAGGCCGCGACCCCGGCTGCGCCGATCGTG
>ERZ772865.1957-NODE-1957-length-19262-cov-18.563024_pt1 | contig 19262 bp, 18 predicted proteins | sample MGYA00512133_ERZ772865 | MGnify/ENA primary metagenome ERZ772865 (study PRJEB29015, sample SAMEA2737722) | human gut metagenome | biome: human gut; feature: human-associated habitat; material: faeces | place: China | collected 2012 ...
GAAAGCCGCCCGTGAAGCGAAAGGAAACAACTGATGCGCATTCTGTTCATGGGCACGCCGGACATTGCCGCCGAGTGCCTGAAAGCCCTGTATTCCGCCGGGCATGACATCTGCGCGGTATACACCCGGCGCGACAAGCCTGTGGGCCGCAAGCAGGTGTTCACGGCCCCGCCGGTCAAGGAAGTGGCACTGGAGCACGGCACCCCGGTATTCCAGCCCCGCACCCTACGGGACGGCAGCGAGGATGCCAACATCCGTGCCCTTGCCCCGGAACTGATCGTGGTGGTGGCTTACGGCTGCATCCTGCCCAAGTCGGTGCTGGAACTGCCGAAGTACGGTTGCATCAACCTGCACGTCTCGCTGCTGCCGAAGTACCGCGGCAGTGCTCCGGTGCAGTGGTCGGTGCTGAACGGTGATGCCGAGACCGGCGTGTCCATCATGCAGATGGACGAAGGTCTGGACACCGGCGACGTGCTGCGTTGCGAGAAGATCGCCATCGGCCCGGAGGAGACCAGCGGCGAGCTGTTCGACCGGGTGACGGCCGTGGGTGCCCGCGTGCTGTGCGAGGTGGTTCCGGCCATTGCTGCCGGGGCCCTGACGCCGCAGCCCCAGGACCATGCAAACGCTACGCTGGCCCCGATGCTGAGCAAGGAAATGGCGGAGTTCCGCCTGACCGAGTCCGCCGCCCACATCCACAACTGGGTGCGCGGCATGAACCCCTGGCCCTGCGCCTGGTTCGTGACCTCCGGCGGCAAAAAGGTCAAGGTGATGGAGTGCCGTGCGGTCGCCTCTCAGGGGAAAGCCCCGGGCACCGTGCTGGCAACAAAGCCCCTCACCGTGGCCTGTGCTGACGGCGGCATCCAGCTGCTGCAGGTGGTGCCGGAAGGCAAAAAGCCCATGGATGGCACCTCCTTTGCGGCCGGTCTGCGACTGAAAACGGGGGACGTCCTCTGATGGCGGCCAATCCGCGGGCGGCGGCGGTCGCCGCGCTGGTGCGGCAGGAGCAGGACGGCTTTTCCAACCTGATCCTGGACGCCGAACTCAAGCGCCAGAAGCTGGAAGGCCGCGACAAGGCCTTTGCCAGTGCCATTTTTTACACAGTGCTGGAACACCGGGGCACACTGGACTATATTCTGGAGCAGTTTCTGCCCAAGGGTCTGGCAAAGCTGGATGCACCCGTGCGGGAAATTTTACGCGCTGCACTGGCACAGGCTCGCTATATGCAGGTTCCTGCCTCTGCTGCGGTGAACGAGGCAGTCAAGCTGACCCGCACTTTTAAAAAATCCAGCGCCTCCGGCCTTGTCAATGCCGTGCTGCGCAAGGCCTGCGGCTATGATCTGGACGCTGCCGTTTTTACGGGCGAGATCCAGCGCCTGATGGTGCTTGGCTCTGCCGGACGGGATGTGGCGGAATTCCTCCACAAAAATTACCCGGATGAAGCACTGGGCATCCTGACCTATCAGGCCGATGGCGGTTTGACCAGTCTGCGTGCAAACCCCCTCAAGGCCAGCGCTGCACAGCTGTGCGCGCTGCTTACAGAGCAGGGCGCAGCAGAGGTGCGGCAGGGTATTGTGCCCGGCAGCGTGCTGGCACGATTTGCCGGCAGTCCGGCAGACAACGAACTGTTCCGGCAGGGCTACTACCATGTGGAGGGACAGGCCAGCCAGCTAGCAGCCCTTTGCGTGGGCGCAGCCCCCGGCGAGACGGTGCTGGATCTGTGCGCTGCCCCCGGCGGCAAGACCATTCTGCTGGCCGAGCAGATGCAGGGTACAGGAGAGCTGTACAGCTGCGATGCGGCAGAGAACCGTGTGGGGCTGATCCGCACCGCGGTAGACCGCATGGGCTTTACCGGGGTGCATACCCTTTGTAATGATGCCACTAAACCGAACCCTGCACTGCCCATGGCAGACCGCATCCTGACGGATGTGCCTTGCAGCGGCTTGGGCATTCTGGCAAAAAAGCCGGATCTGCGCTATAAAAAGCTGGAAGCTGACCGGCAGGCAGAACTGCTTGCCACACAGGCGGCAATTCTGGATACCGCTGCGGCGCTGCTCAAGGCGGGCGGACGGCTGGTCTACTCCACCTGCACCATCGACCCGGCAGAAAATCAGCAGCAGATCGCAGCCTTTTTGCAGCGCCACCCGGAATTTGCGGTCTGCGCGCCGGAGGTGCCGCTGCCCGCCGGAATGACGGCAGGGGAGCATGGTTGCCTTTCGGTGCCCACCCGCACCGGCATGGACGGCTTTTTCCTGTGCGTGTTGCAAAAAGCCGCCGCAACGCAATAACCACGACCTTTGTGGGTCGTATCCTCTTATAGGAGAACAGAATGGAACAAAAACGCTGTATTTCTTCTCTGACGCTGGCAGAATTGACTACTGAACTGAAAGCTTTGGGGCAGCCGGGTTTCCGGGCAAAGCAGATCTTCCACTGGGTGCACCAGAAGCTGGTCACCGAGTTTTCTGCCATGACCGACCAGCCCAAGACCCTGCTGGCAAAGCTGGAAGAAACCTTTTATATCGCTGCACCGCAGATCGAGCGCCGTCAGGAGGCCAAGGACGGTACTGTGAAGTATCTGCTGCGCATGGCTGACGGCAACTGCATCGAGACCGTTGTCATGCGTTACCACTACGGCAATACCGTGTGCGTGTCCACGCAGGTGGGCTGCCGCATGGGCTGCCGGTTCTGCGCCTCCACACAGGCGGGGCGTGTGCGCAACCTTGAAGCAGGCGAGATATGCTCCGAGATCTACACTGCCCAGAAAGATATCGGCGAGCGCATCTCCCATATCGTGCTCATGGGCATCGGCGAGCCGCTGGACAACTTTGACGAAGTGATGCGCTTTTTGGAGAATATCACCTCGCCCGAGGGCGTCAATATCGGCATGCGCAACATCAGCCTTTCCACCTGCGGCCTTGTGCCCAAGATCGACCAGCTGGCGGAGAAAAAACTGCAGCTCACCCTTTCCATCTCGCTGCACGCACCCACCAACCAGATCCGCAGCAGTATGATGCCGGTCAACGATGCCTACCCGGTGGAGCAGCTGATCCAGACCGTGCGCCGGTATCAGGAGACTACCGGCCGCCGGGTCAGCTTTGAATATTCCATGGTGCGCGGTGTCAATGATTCTGATATCTGCGCAAAGCAGCTGGCAGACCTGATCCGGGGCATGGGTGCTCATGTAAATCTGATCCCCATCAACCCAGTGGACGGCAGTCCGTACTCCGCTACGGATGCAGCCAATGTGCGCCGGTTCCAGCAAAAGCTTGAAAGTCTTGGCGTAAACGCTACGGTGCGCCGCCGCCTTGGCAGCGAGATCAGCGCCGCCTGCGGCCAGTTGCGCCGCGACGAAATGAACGGCAAGGCATAAATAGAGGGAGAAACCTATGAAACTTGCAGGAAAAACGGACGTGGGGCGCGTCCGGCAGGACAATCAGGATGATTACCGTGCCGGGGAACTGCCCGGCGATGCAGCATGGGCGCTGGTATGCGATGGCATGGGCGGCGCACGCGGCGGGCGGGAAGCCTCGCAGTGTGCGTGCAGCGTCATCGAGCGCTGCTTTCAGGAGCAGTACAACCAGTGCATCCCCGGCGAAGAGGAGACTTTTCTGAAAAAGGCGCTGCTCAGTGCCAACCGCTATGTGTTCCAGAAGGCACTGCGGGAGGAGTCTCTGGCCGGTATGGGCACCACCGCCGTCTGCGCTCTGGTGCGCGGCGGCAAGGCCTATCTGAGCCACGCGGGCGATTCCCGCGCCTACCTGTACCGGGACGGTAAGCTGGCGCAGCTGACCCACGACCACTCCTATGTGCAGGAGCTTGTGGATTGCGGCACCATCACGCAGGAGCAGGCAGAGCATCACCCGCAGAAAAACATCATCACCCGGGCGCTGGGCGTGGATTACCGGCTGGAGCCGGAGTTCACCACCGTAGCGCTGCAGGCAGGGGATGTTCTGCTGCTGTGCACGGACGGCCTGACCAATGCCGTACCCATAGAGCAGCTGGAGCAACTGCTGCGCAGCGGGTCTTTTTACGATCTGCCGGACGTTCTGATCCGTACCGCCAACGAAAACGGCGGCCCGGATAACATTACCGCCCTGCTGGTGGGAGTAGAGCCGATGGAGGTGCGCCATGGATAACCTGATCGGTAAAAGACTGGACGGTCTGTATGAGGTGCAGGAGCTGATCGGCTCCGGCGGCATGGCCAACGTGTATAAGGCGGTCATGCGAGGACAGAACGGTCCTGTGCCTGCCGGGACTGTGGTGGCCGTCAAGGTGCTGCGGCGGGAGTATATGCACGACCCGGATCTTGTGCGCCGCTTTAAAAACGAATCCAAGGCCATCTCACTGCTGAATCACCCCAATATCGTTAAGGTGTACGATGTCTCGGTCAACGACCATCTGCAGTATATTGTTATGGAATATGTGGACGGCATGACCCTGCGGGAGTACCTCAACGAGCGGGGCGGCAAGCTTTCCAGCCGGGAAACTGTGCACTTCATCTCCCAGATCCTCAAGGCGCTGGAGCATGCCCACGCCAACGGCGTCGTGCACCGGGATATCAAGCCCCAGAATATTATGCTGCTGGATAACGGCCAGCTGCGCATGATGGACTTCGGTATCGCCCGCATTTCCCGGGCAGATAACCAGATGCTGGCCGGCAAGGCAATGGGCAGCGTGCATTATATCAGCCCGGAGCAGGCAAAAGGAGACGAGACCGACCGCACCAGCGACATCTACTCTGTGGGCGTCATGATGTACGAGATGCTTTCCGGACATCTGCCCTTTGATGCCGATGACGTGGTTGAGGTTGCCATCAAGCAGATCTCGGACGAGCCCCGCTCGCTGCACGAACTGGCACCGGAAGTGCCCTATGCGCTGGTGGAGATCACCGAAAAGGCTATGGCAAAGCTCCCCCAGAACCGTTACCCTTCGGCACGGGCGATGCTGGAAGCACTGGACACCTATGTGCAGAACCCCTCCGTGCTGTTTGAATATCAGTATATTACAGAAGAAGCGCCCGAAAAGGTGGTGAAACGTACCATGAACCAGAACCGCGCGATCCGTCAGAACGAACAGCCCGCACCCCGCAAAAAAGGCAAGGGAAAACCGGGCAAAAAACGCCGCACTGTCTTTTTGCCGGCCTTGTTCGGCATCACCATTGCCTTTGCACTGGCCTGCATGGCACTGTGCTGGATGATCCTGAACGACTCCTCCAACCTGATGAACAGCAAGGCCGATGTCACCCTTGGGGATTATATCGGCATGACCAAAGAGCAGGCCATGGCTACGGATCAGATCGCATCCGGCCAGATCTCCCCAGAGTGGGAAGAGGAGTATAACAGCAACTATGCGGCCGGTTATATCTATAAGCAGTCGCCGGTATCCGGCCGCACCGTCCGCGAGGGTCAGAGCGTGACGCTGACCGTCAGCCTGGGCACCCAGTATGTCACCGTGCCGGACCTGACCAACTATGTGCAAACCGATGCCGAGCAACAGCTCAAGGCACTGGGCGTTTCGGTGCTGGTCACGCAGGCTGTGGATACCTCGGTGGCCTCCGGTGCGGTCATCCGCACCGACCCTGCCGCCGGTACGCAGGTGGCGGCAGGCTCTACGGTCATCCTTTATATCAGCCGTCCGCAGGTGTCTACCACCACCAAGGTACCCTCGCTTACCGGCATGAGCGTGGATGATGCCCGCACCCTGCTGGTGCAGAACCATCTGGGGCTTGGCAGCCAGAGTGAAGAATACAGCGACCAGCCCGCAGGTACGGTGCTCAGCCAGAACCCTGCGGCAGGTACTACCGCAAAACTGAACAGCCGCGTAAACGTTGTGGTCAGCGCGGGCGCTGCACCGGTACAGGAACCGGAGCAGCCGGGTGGCGATGGCACTACTTCCGGCACCACGGGCGAAGGTTCTACCGGCGGTGAGAGCACCGGCGGCAGCAGCGAGCCGAGCTCCAGCAGCAGCTCCACAGGCGGCGGTATTCTGGACTGGTGGTCCTCGCTGTTGGGCTGACGGAGGATATGCATGAACGGTTATATCGTAAAAGGCATTGGCGGCTTTTACTATGTAAAAACGCCGGATGGCATCGTGGAGTGCAAACCCCGCGGCATCTTCCGCAAGCAGAAGATCACCCCCGTGGCAGGGGATGAGGTGACGCTGGAGACCGAGAATGGCGCAGCGGTCATTGCGCAGATCGCGCCACGCAAAAACGTTTTTGTGCGCCCGCCGGTGGCAAATCTGGATGTGCTGTTCCTTGTGGCCAGCACCACCCAGCCTACCCCCAGCACGCTGGTTCTGGATAAGCTTTCGGCCATTGCGGTGGATAAGGGCGTACAGCCGGTGATGGTGTGTACCAAAAGCGACCTTGCCGAGGCGGATTTTCTGGCAAATGCCTATGCAAAGTCCACCCTGCCGTTTATCCGCATCGACTACGAAAGCGGTGCAGGTCTGGACGAAGTAAAGCAGTGGATCAACGGCAGATTGTGCGCTTTCTGCGGCAACTCCGGTGTGGGCAAATCCACCCTGTTGAACGCGCTGCTGCCGGACGCTGCCCGCGAGACCAGCGCCATCAGCCAGAAGTTGGGACGCGGCCGCCACACAACCCGTGAGGTGACCATCTTTGAAGCCTACGGCGGACGCATCGCCGACACGCCGGGCTTTGCCAGCCTGGAGGCGAATCGTGCCGGGTTCATCCCCAAGGAGAATCTTGAGCACGCTTTCCCGGAATTTGGCCCTTATCTGGGACAGTGCCAGTTTACCGGCTGCTCCCACCGCAGCGAAAAAGGCTGTGCTGTGCGGGAAGCGCTGGCAGAGGGCAAACTTTCCAAGACCCGGTACGACAGCTACTGCGCCATGTACGACGAGGTAAAGGATGTCAAGGACTGGCAGCGCCCGAAAGTGTAATACGGAAGGAAGAATGAGATGTCCCGTTGTGTGATCCTTTCCGCCTGCCCGGTGCAGCCGGAACTTAAGCGCTTGCTGCGCAGCGATGATTTTATCATTGCCTGCGATGCGGGCTACCGCAACTGCGAACGGCTGGGCTGCAAGCCGAATATCATTGTAGGCGATTTTGATTCCGCTCCCTGTCCGCAGCAGGATACGGACGATATTGTCGTTTTACCCCACGTCAAGGACGACACCGATACCGAGTATGCCGCAAAGCTCGCGGCGCAAAAGGGCTTTGACGAGGTGCTTTTGCTGGGCGCACTGGGCGGCAAGCGGGTGGAGCACACCCTTGCAAACCTGTGCACCGGCCTTGGGCTGGAGCAGCGCGGCATCCGCGCTGCCTTGCAGGACGAGCGCTCCCGCATCACCTTTGTGCTGCCGGGCGAGAGCCGCCGCTATCCCAAGGAGGAGTTCTTCTACTTCTCCGCCTTCCCCATGGAGGGACGCGCCGAGGGCGTGTATGAAAAAGGCTCCTTCTATGAGTTAGAGGATGCCGTGCTCACAGCAGGCTATCCGCTGGGCGTGAGCAACGAATATGCCGAAGGATCGGACTGCATCACCATCAGCACACGGCAGGGCGCGCTTGTGGTGGTGGAGACCATCGCAGATTAAACCTCTTCCCGGAACATTTTTGCCCGTCAGACGCTATAATGGGGTAAACATGAGCGAAAGGCGGGGTGGAGATGCAGGTAGTGGTCATTCGCAGCCCGAAAGCGCTGTGCGGCATTCTGCGCAAGCTGTTCGGCATCCGCAAAGAGAACTGAATCCAAAAAAGGCCGGTGTGTGGCAAAGCTGCTGCACACCGGCCTTTTACTGCCGGCATACCGTCGCCTGCTGCCGCATACACTCTTACGGAAACGGACAGGGAAAGGAGCACACTGCACATGGAACTGAAGATATTCCGGGATACGCTGCCGCAAGGCGGGGCAGGCTGTACCGTAAAAGCAGAACTTCCGCTGGAGACCGATATCCGCATCTCGGATGACCTGCCGCCGGTGGGTAAGCTGGTCAAGTGCTTTGTCCGCCCGGTTGTTCTGCAGCGGCAGTTGCAACCGGGCAGACTTACCTTAGAGGGCTATCTGCGCTGCACGGTGTTTTACCAGAGCAAAGCAGAAAAAGACCTGTGCCAGACCGAGCAAAAGCTGCCCTTCACCCGGCAGCTGGAACTGCCGGAGCTTACCTTTACGGCATGGACAGCCGTGGTGGAAGGGCAGACAGAGTACCTCAACACCCGCGCGGCAGACCCGCGCCGCATCGAGGTGCGGGGCGCCTATGGGCTGGTGGTCACGGTGCACACCCAGTGCAAGACCGAGGTGATCACCGCATTGGCAGATGGCGGCATCGAGCAGCAGCTGCGCACCCTGCAAGGCGTGCGCAGTGTGGCCGTGTTGGATAAGCTTGTTACCTTAGAGGGAGAGCTTGTCTTTGCAAAGCCCCCCGCGGCTGTACTGGATATTACCGGCAACGCCTGTGTGGCAGAGGTAAAGCTGCTTGCCGGTAAAGCTGTGGTCAAGGGGGAACTGCGGGTGCAGTGTGCGTGGCGGGCAGAAGGGGACACTGCCCTGCAAAGTCAGGCGGCGGCACTGCCCTTCCAGCAGGTAATAGATTTAGAGGGCATCACCGAGGACTGCCGCTGCCTGTGTGTGGCAGAGCCGGTGGGGTTTACCCTGTCGCAGGCGGAAAGCGCCGCCGCCCAGCTGACGGCGAATGTCATGCTGCACCTGCGGGCATGGCGAAGCTATCAGCTGCAAGTGGCAGTGGATGCTTTTTCCACCCGGTTTGAAACGGAACTCACACCGCAGCCGCTCGTCACAGAGCAGTTGCTCTGCACCCTGAATGATACCGCCACCGCCACAGGCTCCGGACCTCTTCCGGATGCAGGGGCGCAGCTGCGGGCCTGCTTTGTGCACTATGGCCCGCAGCAGGCCGTCCAAAAAGGGGAAGGCTGGGTGCTTGCCGCAAAGGCGGTGGTAACAGCCCTTGCAGAGAACACCCTCGGCGAGCTGGAAAGCTACGAAAAAACCTTGGAGGTCGCTGTCCCGCTGCCCATTACGCCGCCGGAGGGAACGGTGCTTGTGCCGGAATGTTGGCTGAGCACCGAGAACATGCAATGCACCTGTGCGGGCGGTACGCTGGAGGCTACGATTACAGTCCGGGCAGAGGGCACAATTTTAGGCTGTACCACCAGCCCGGTCATCGGCAGCATCACCCTTGGCGACCCGCTGCCCGATACCGACCCCGAGATCGCCTTGCGTATCTACTACGCGCAGGCCGGAGAGGAGGTGTTTGCAGTGGCCCGGCGGTTCCATGTAGCTCCGGCGCAGATTCTTGCGGCGAATCAGCTGGAGGAGGAACTTGCCTGTCTGCCGCAGGCACAGCGGTTGCTGATCCCGGTCACCTGAGCTGCAAACTTAACTGTACCCCTTTCCCGGATGGCACAAGCTGCCGCACCGGGGAGGGGCTTTTTTGTTCGTACTGCGTAGAAAACACAACGCAAAGAATTACTGATTAAGCCAGCAAAGGAAAATGAAAAACAGAACGAATCAACGTTATAAAATATAATGAGTATACGTTTAGTATCTTGCACTAGTGATTAAAAGTCAACATTTGATGTGTGCTGATATCGATTTCAACGTACGAGAGCACTTTAAAAATACGATTTGTATTTAGCGCTTTGCAGACCATCCATGGATGTGGTATACTAAGGAAGATACAAATGCAAACGACTACCGCTCGGCTGCTGTGTCCGGTGTACAGCACTGTTTCTGCCGGGAAAGCAGCACGGCGGGCGGCAAAATGATATCGCGGGAGAGTGGAATATTTGGAACTGGAACAGGCAAAAAAGCGTGTGAAAGAACTGCGCGCAATTATTGAGAAAAACAACCGACTTTACTACGATCAGGATGCGCCGGAGCTGGAGGATTTTGAATACGATGCCCTGACGCGGGAATTAAAGGAGCTGGAAGCACAGTTTCCCCAGCTGGTCACAGCAGCATCGCCCACCCAGAAGGTGGGTGGCACCGCCAGCAGCAAGCTGCCCAAGGTGACCCATGCCGTCAAGATGGAAAGTCTGCTGGATGCATTTTCCTTTGACGAGCTGCGGGACTTCGACCGCCGCGTCCGCGAGGCCGGAGTAGAGCCGGAGTATGTCGTAGAGATCAAGATCGATGGCCTTTCCTGCAGCTTGGAGTATGAGAATGGACAGCTCGTCCGCGCCTCCACCCGCGGTGACGGCGTGGTGGGCGAGGATGTTACCGCAAACGTGCGCGCCATCCGCAGCATCCCCAAGACCCTTAAAGATGCGCCGGAGTTTCTGGAGGTGCGCGGCGAGGTATATATGCCTCACGAAGCCTTTCAGCACCTGTGCGCCGAGCAGGAATTGCAGGGTGCAGCACCCTTTAAAAACCCCCGCAACGCGGCAGCCGGTTCTTTGCGGCAGAAGGACGCCCGCATCACCGGCAGCCGGGGGCTTTCCATCTTTGTGTTCAATGTGCAGCAGATCCGGGGCAAGACCTTGACCAAGCACTCCGAAAGTCTGGATTACCTCAAAAGCCTTGGCCTGCCGGTATCGCCGCGCTACCATGTAGTGCGTGATATCGAGGACGCCATTGCCGAAATCGAGAACATCGGGCAGAACCGCTCCAAGCTGGACTTTGACATGGACGGTGCCGTTATCAAGGTGAACGATTTTGCGCAGCGGGAGCTGATGGGTTCCACCAACAAATTCCCGCGCTGGGCCATCGCCTTCAAATACCCGCCGGAGGTCAAGGAGACCACCCTGCGCAGCATCGAAGTGGCTGTGGGGCGCACCGGCGTGCTTACCCCCACCGCCTGCTTTGACCCGGTATTTCTGGCAGGTACTACGGTAGCCCGCGCCACCCTCCACAACGAGGACTTCATCCGACAGTTCGGGCTGTGCATCGGGGACACCATTCAGGTGCGCAAGGCAGGCGATATTATCCCGGAGGTCATCGGGGTCACCCATCATGCAGAGGGGGTTGAACCCTACACCATGCCTACGGTCTGCCCCTCCTGCGGTGCGCCGGTAGTGCACTTGGAGGACGAGGCTGCCCTGCGCTGTGTAAACCCGGAGTGCCCGGCGCAAGCACTGCGCAACATCATCCATTTTGCCTCCCGGGATGCCATGGATATCGAAGGTCTGGGCGAGGCAGTAGCCACCCAATTGGTGGAAAAGGAACTGGTGCGTTCCGCAGCAGATATCTACACGCTGACCCGGGAACAGCTGCTGGAGCTGGACAAATTCAAGGAGAAAAGCGCGGACAATCTGCTGCAAGCTATTACCGCCTCCAAGCAGAACAATCTGGATAAGCTTTTGTTCGGCTTTGGCATTCGCAACATCGGTGATAAGGCGGCGGTGCTGCTGGCAGAGCATTTCGGTACGCTGCAGGCCATCCGGGAAGCCACCGCTGAGCAGATCAGCGAGATCGACGGCTTTGGCGGCGTGATGGCGCAGAGTGTGGTGGAGTTCTTTGCCAAGGAAGGCACCACCGATCTGGTGCATCGCCTTGCAGATGCCGGGGTCAATATGCAGTGGAAGGGCGAGCCGAAGGGAGATAAACTGGCGGGCAAAACGCTGGTGGTCACCGGTACGCTGGAGACCCTCTCCCGCAACGAAGCCGAGGCGCTGATCGTGAAAAACGGCGGCAAAGCCAGTGGCTCGGTCTCCAAAAAAACGGCCTATGTGGTGGCCGGTGCAGCGGCTGGCTCCAAGCTGACCAAGGCACAGGCGCTGGGCGTGCCGGTGCTGACCGAGCAGGAATTTCTTGCTATGCTGCAGGATGCTCCGGCAGAACAGGAAACGACTTAAAGCGCCCTCTTAAATGCCGAAATACAAGTAATTTCAAAAGCCTCTGCAATGCTGTTGCAGAGGCTTTTTTGTTTGCCCGTTCCCGGTTCTAATGACGCACAAAGCGCATACAATGCTAGCACAAAGCTTTCGTGGAAGGAGAAACCAAAGTGGACGAGTATTATCAGGCTGTCAGAGCCCTTCCCGCTTGGCTTGCATCGCTGCTGGCACAGCTGCCCGTACAAACGGCAGTGCGCATACAGGAGCTGCGGCTGCGCACTGGCTGTGCGGTCACATTTACCGTACAGGGGCGGCAATGCTCTGCTTCGGCACTGCCGGGCTGCCCTCCAAAGCTGGCTGCAATAAGGCTGAATGCGCTGCAAATAGAAGAGATATTTCATACCCTTTGCAATGGCTCGGTGCACACCCACGAAAGGGAGCTTGCTGAGGGCTACCTGACCACTGCTGTCGGCAACCGCGTGGGCGTGGCGGGGCAGTTCGTACAGCGGGAAGGGCAGTGCATCGCTCTGCAAAAGGTCACTTCGCTCAACCTGCGGATCGCACGCAGTTGTGTTATCCCTTTGCCGCCCGCGCTGGACAAGCTGCTGGAACAGCACTTTACCGGGCTGCTGGTGGTGGGAGAGCCCGGCAGCGGCAAGACCACCCTGTTGCGCACTATCGCCCGGACGCTGGCCGAGCGGCAGCGTCTGGTGGCAGTGATAGACGAGCGGGGCGAGCTTTTCCCGCCGGAAGGGCCGCTTCCGCCGCTGGAGCGCATTGGCGGGGTGGATAAAGCCCGCGCCGTCCAGATGGCGCTGCGTACGCTGGCACCACAGGTGATCCTGCTGGACGAGCTGGGCAGTCTGGAGGAAACGATGGCACTGGAGCAGGGCTTTTTCAGCGGGGTGGATTTTATTGCCAGTATCCACGCGCCGGATGCTGCACAGGCACAGTGCCGCCCGCAGGTGCAGGCTTTGTTGCAGCGCGGGATGCTGCGGCAGCTGGTCATCCTTGCCGGGCGGGAGACACCGGGCTGCATCCGGGAAGTGTGCGCCGTATGAGTGGCCTTCTGCACGGGCTTGGCCTGCTTTTGCTCCCACTGTGCGGCTGGCTGGCGGGGGATGCGGTACAGGCTCAGACAAGTCTGCACCTTGCTGCCTTGCAGGGCACCATCGCGTTATTACAGCGCATCCGGCAGGAGATACAGTACCGCCGGGCAGACCTGCAAAGCCTCTGCCGGCAGCTTTGCCGCGAGGGCCTTTTGCCACAAAATCCCGGCGGTACATTGCAGCAGTTGCCTGCACCGTGGCAGCTTTCAGCAGAGGAGCGTGCCTGCTTTGCAGAGTGCTTTAGCGGAATCGGCCGCGCAGAGGCCGCACAGGAATGCGAGCGGCTGGGTTACTATACGGCGCGGTTTGAGGACTATTTACAGCAGGCACGCCGCACAGCACAGCGGCAGGCCGGTTTGCCGCACCGTCTGGGGTTGGCTGGCGGTATGATGCTGGCGCTACTCTTTTGGTAAAAGCTGTACAGAACAAAGGAGAAACGGATGGATATCGAACTTGTGTTCAAAATTGCGGCCATCGGCATCATCGTGGCAGTACTTAATCAGCTGCTCATCCGCTCCGGGCGGGAGGATCAGGCCATGATGACCACATTGGCGGGGCTTGTGGTAGTGCTTTCCATTCTCGTCAAGCAGATCAGCACCCTGTTTGCCACCATCCGGTCTCTGTTCGCGCTATGAGCGCAGCAGTTCCGGTGCTGACTGCGCTGCTGCTGATGGCCTTTGCGGGAGTTCTATTGCAGCGGTATTCCCCGGCATTTGCGTTGCTGCTTTCGCTGGGTGCTGCGGTGTGGCTGTTGCTCCGTCTGGCACAGCCGCTGCGCGGGGTACTGCAAGCAATGGTACAGCTGGGGCAGCGCACCAATGCGCAAGCCTTTTCCTGCCTTTTGCGCAGCGCGGGCATCCTGTTGCTGGCAGATTACGTCCGCACCCTCTGCGAGGAAGCAGGAGCAGATACTCTTGCATGGTGCGCCGGGCTGGCGGGGCGGTGTCTCGTACTGGCAGCAGTATGGCCGCTGCTGGAACAGATATTCCAGACGATCTGGGGGTTGGCAGGATGAAAAAATGCGGCCTTGTCATTTGCATGGCAACGCTGGGTTTTCTGTGCAGCAAAACCGCTCTGAAAGCTGCGGCAGCAGAAGCCACACCGTGGCAAACCTATCTCGACAAGGCACCTGTACAGGCCGAGCAGTTTGCGGCAGACCCGCTTGGCGCCCTTGTGCGTTTGTTTGCCGCCGAACCGGTGCAATTGCTGCGGGATACGATGCAACAATATGCCGATGTTCTGCTGTTTTTGTCGCTGGCAGCTGGACTTGCATTTCTCTTGCAGGACACTGCCGACAGAGCACTGCTGGAGCTGGCGGCTGCCGGCGGCTGCGGCGTTCTATTGTGGCAGGAGCTGGACAAGCTTGCCGCTGCCCTGTGCACCCGGATGGCCGGGTGGAAAAGTTATCTGCTGGGCTTTTTGCCGGTATACAGCGGCGTGTTGGCAGCTGGCGGTGAATGGAACGCCGGAGCGGCTGCAAACGGCTTTCTGCTCACGGTGCTGTGTTTTATCGCACAGGCGGTCACCCTCTGGCTGCAGCCGCTGCTGCGCAGCTACCTTGCCATCAGCATGGCCTGCGGCATCAGTTCCCGCAAAAGTCTGTTCGAGGGCTGCACTCTGACCGGGCGGCTGCTGCGGCAGGCCATCGGCTGGGCAGGCAAAGCGTTCGCCGCTCTGATGAGCATTCAGCGCGTAGTCACGGTGCAGCTGGATCGTTCAGCCTCCCATCTGGGACAGCTGCTGACCGGCAGTGTGCCCATTGTAGGGCAGGCGCTGAGCAACGCGGCAGATGCAGTGCTGGCCGGGATGCAGTTGCTCAAAAGCACCCTTGGCATTGCCGCATTGCTCAGCATCGGGGCAGAATTTGCGCCCTTGTATCTCGGGCTGCTGATACATCTGCTTTTTCTGTCCTGCTGCGGCTGGCTTGCCGGGATCGGCGGGCTGGAGTATTGCCATAAGCTGCTGCAATGCTTTGCCGAAGCCGTGCGCTGCATGGCGGCTGTTACGGCCTTGTTTTTTATGTTGTTTGTGGTGGGCATCGCACTGCTGATGCTGACAGGGGGTGGTTAGATGCAGGCATTTCAGCGGGCCGCGGCAGTATTCTGCATGGCGTGCATCGGGGCGGAGCTGGTCAGTTTTTTTGCTGGGCAAAGCTGGGCAGGCCGGTGCATAAAAGCCGCAGCCGGGTTATATATTTTAGCAGTCCTTCTTGCGCAGCTGCCACGGCTGCCGGGCAAGGTTTTGACCGCTTTTTCAGGGAGCACAGCCCCGGCGGTCCTGTCTGCGATGCAGTCGGATACATTGGAAACGGATATCCTGACCGAGACAGAGACCCGGTTGGCGGAGTACTGTACCGCACAGTGCCGCCAGCAGTTCGGGCTTGATGCCAGCGTGACGGTCACGCTGGAAAAAGCCGGGCAGCAGGTCGTGGTAAAAAAGGTTGTTGCTGCCTTCCCGGCGGGCTGTACCGCCGCCCAAAAGCAGGCAGCGCTCAGCTTTTTGCAGCAGACACTGGGCACCGCTCCCACGGCAGCGGAGGGGAGCACACCGTGAAGAAGAATGAATTGCTTTCCGCTTTACGCTCTTTGCAAAACAACAAAAACCGCACCGCGCTGGCGGTGACGGTCGGCGTGATGGCAATGTTGCTGCTTTTGCTGTCGGAACTTTTACCCAGCGGCAACACGCAGAAAACCGCGGCATCTACTGTCCGGACTGCTGCCGTCAGCCAGTACCAGACCCAACTGGAGCAGCAGCTGGAAGAGCTTATCAGCCAATTGCAGGGGGCAGGGCGCACCACGGTCATGGTCACCCTGACCACCGGAGAGGAGACTATCTATGCAGTAGATACCCAGACCGGAGATCTGCAACAGCAGGAGACGCACGTTCTTTTACAGGATGGGTCTGCGCTGGCTGAGACCACCTATCTGCCGCAGGTCTGCGGGGTTGCCGTGCTGTGTGAGGGCGGGGGAGATGTCCGGGTTGCAGCCCGCATTACTGAGCTGCTGCATTCGCTGTTGGATCTGCCCGCAAACCGCATCTGCGTGGAGCAACGCAAGTGCTGAGCTGCTGCTTTGATCGAGTACCAAAACTATTTACCCAAAAACAAAGGAGGAAGCGTTTTATGAGAGCACTTTCCAGAAACACCCGCAGGGTCACCGCCCTGACACTGGCGGCGGCGCTGGTCATTGCCGTCTACTTAAACTGGCAGTATGCCCGGGCAGACATTACTCCGCAGACAGAGGACGACACCCTCATGGTCTCGGCAGAGCCAGTGGAGGCAGAAGCGGAGACTGCCATCACGGATGCGCTGCCCACAGAGGCGGAGGCCGCCTCCGGTGTCAATAAAAATTATGGCGAAGCACAGCTTGTCAGCGTAGCAAACGACAGCGGCACCCGCTTTTTTGAACAGGCTCGGCTCAAGCGGGAAAAGGCACACGACGAAGCGATGGATACCCTGCAAAAGAGCCTGAAGTCCTCCTCCCTGACAGCAGAGGAGAAAAAGGAGTACGCCGCACAAATGGCGGCAGGGCTGGAGGATCTGAACGCAGAAAACGAGATTGAAACGCTGGTGCGCGCCAAGGGCTTTGCGGATTGCCTGTGCTTTTTGCAAGCAGGGCGGGCAGACCTGACCGTGATGACAGCGGGTGAGCCGCTCACAGCGGCGCAGGTGGCACAGATCCGGGATGTGGTGATGAACAAAAGCAGCGTGACCGCCCAGAATATTACGGTGGTGGAGGTAAAGTAAGCACTCTTTATCTATGCGGATATCCCGGCGGCGCAGGCGCAGCTTTTCTTGCAGGCAGAAAGCCGTATGCGCTGCCGGGATGCCATTCTATGCTGATTTCCATCTTCTTTTCCAAACAAGTATTGAAATTACCCCCGCATTGATGGTATAATAACTCTATCAAAAATGAATGCTGCGCGCCTTTATGCACTGTACAAGGGCGCGTTTGAACACAAAAGGCAGGCACGGCAGACCGGTTTCAGGGTTTTGAAACCGCTGCCGGAGCAGCCTTTGGATGGAGGACAGCACAATGGATTTACAGAACATGGATCTTCAGGGCGGCAGCCTTCAGATTTCGACCGAGGTCGTGGGTAAGATTGCCCGCTGCGCCGCACTGGAAGTAGACGGCGTTGCCGAGGTGTCCTGCGGCGTGCAGAATAAAAAGCTGAAAAGCCTGCTGGAATCTGCCAGTATCCAGCCGCCTGTGGTGGTTGAGATGCGGGACGGCACGGCCAGCATCACTCTGCACCTGATGATGCAGTTCGGCGCACGGATTCCCTCTGTGGCTGAAAAAGTACAGGAGAACGTCAAGTCTGCCGTACAGAACATGACCAATGTGACGGTTAGCCGCGTGGATCTGGTCATTGCAGGCCTTGCCGAAGCGCAGTAACAAATTTAGCAAAAAATCATATCAGAAACGATCCTCCTCCCGGTACGCCCGGCGGGGAGGGTTTGTATTGCGAAAGGAACATTATGGAAAATATTCTGCCCCGTAGAGAAGCCCGTGAAAACGCCTTTTTGCTGGCATTTTCGCAGACCTTTGGTGACATTCCTCTGGCCGAGGCACTGTCCAATCACGCCGAGAATGACGAGGAGCATCCTGTGGACGCGTTCAGCCGTCTGTTGCTGAACGCCTACTACGATCATTCCGCAGAGGTGGATGATGAGATCCGCGCTCACCTGCGCAACTGGACTATGGAGCGTCTGCCCCGCGTCAGCCTGACTGTGCTGCGTCTGGCCGTGGCCGAGATGCTGTTCGGCGGCGAGAACAAGCCCGGCGTTGCCATCAATGAGGCTGTGGAACTGACCAAGAAGTACGGCGCGGGCGAGGACTACCAATTTGTGAATGGCCTGCTGGGTGCTGTGGCACGCGACCACGGCCTGAGTGATGAAGCCGTCGCGGAGTCGGCTGAACAGTGAGCCGTTATACGCTTGGGATCGACACGAGCAACTATGCAACCTCTCTGGCGGTGTTTGACACAGCCGGAGAGGTTGTTTGTGCAAAGAAGCGCTTTTTGCCGGTCAAGGCGGGCCAGCTTGGTCTGCGGCAGAGCGATGCGCTGTTCCACCACACGGCGGCCCTGCCGGAGATGCTGCAGCAGCTTGCACAGGAGTTCGACCTGACAAAGATCGAAGCCGTGGGTGTATCCCAGAAGCCGCGCCCGGCCGAGGGCAGTTACATGCCCTGCTTTCTGGCGGGCGTCAGCGCCGCGACCGCCTTTGCAAAGGCGCGGGACATCCCGCTCGTGCTGACGACCCATCAGCAGGGCCATGCGGCCGCTGCGCTGTTCGCCGCCAAAGGGGAACAGCTGTTCCGGGAAAAGGTCCTGCTGTTCCACATCTCCGGCGGCACCACCGATTTGCTTTTGTGCGACCAGGTGCGCCAGATCACGCCCCTCGGCACCAGCACCGATCTTTATGCCGGCCAGGCCGTGGACCGCGTGGGCGTCAAGCTGGGCTTTGCCTTCCCGGCGGGTGCCGAGGTGTCCCGCCTTGCCGCCCAGTGCACCGAGGAAATCAAGCCGAAATCCAGTGTAAAGGGGATGCAGTGCAGCCTTTCCGGGCTGGAAAACCAGTGCAACGCGCTGCTGGCGGCCGGGAAAAGCCCGGAATATGTCTGCAAATACTGCCTGCTCTGCGTGGCCGATACGGTGGTCAAAATGACCAAAGCCGCTCAGAAGGAATACCCCGACCTGCCGGTGGTGTGTGCGGGCGGTGTCATGAGCAGTGACATCATCCACAGCTGGGTGAACAAGCGCCTGCCCGGTGTCTATTTCGTGCCGGGGCAGTATTCCAGCGATAACGCCATCGGCGTGTCGATCCTTGCAGCGCGGGAGGCCGGGCTATGGCTGAAGTGATCTCGGTCTCTGCGCTGAACCGTTATATCAAAATGCGTCTGGACGCAGACGATGTGCTGTTCGATCTGGCCCTGCGGGGCGAAATCGCAAATTTTGTGCAGAATGCCCGCAGCGGCCACTGCTATTTCACCCTGCGGGACGATGCCTGCAGCGTGAAGGCCGTGATGTTCCGCTCGGATGCTGCCCGGCTTGCGTTCCGCCCCCAGGAGGGGATGCGGGTCGTGGTGCGCTGCCGTGCAACGCTGTATGAGCGCGACGGCGCGTTCCAGCTGTATGTCAACGCAATGTTTCCGGACGGCATGGGGGCGGCCCAGCTTGCACTGGAACAGCTCAAGGAGAAACTTGCCAAGGAAGGCCTTTTTGACCCGGAGCACAAAAAGCCGCTGCCTGCATTTCCGCAGTGCATCGGCGTCGTAACCAGCAAGACCGGTGCTGCGCTGCAGGACATCCGCAATGTCATCGGCCGCCGCTGGCCGGCCGCGAAGCTGCTGCTCTGCCCGGTGACGGTGCAGGGCTTTGAAGCGGCCCAGCAGGTGGCG
>ERZ772865.1958-NODE-1958-length-19260-cov-23.535173_pt1 | contig 19260 bp, 15 predicted proteins | sample MGYA00512133_ERZ772865 | MGnify/ENA primary metagenome ERZ772865 (study PRJEB29015, sample SAMEA2737722) | human gut metagenome | biome: human gut; feature: human-associated habitat; material: faeces | place: China | collected 2012 ...
ATCGGAGCGCCCTTGATGCTTCATTTGATTGCCGCGCTGTTGTTCAGCAGCAGCGTGCTGTAGAGAAACAGCACGTCCTGGCCGTGGAAGTCCAGGAACCTGCCCAGATAGTCGCTTCGGATGTACCGAAGGTCTACCAGCGTCACCTTGGCGTAGTCGTTTGCCAGCAGCGGAACCATGCTGCTTCCGAAGGAATCCCGGAATACAATCAGCTCCCGGCCGGTGGCCGCGTTGGGGTTTTCGATGGTCAGCAGGCTCCGGGCACCGGAAAGATACACGTCGTACAGGTCTTTGCTGTCCAGCTTGGTCATGTCGTAGACGGCGGTGGTTTCTCCCGTTTCGTAGTCGTACACCCGGCAGTCGTCCAGCAGGTCGCTTTTCAGCAGGTACATGGTATCCGGCTGCATGGGCAGCGCTGCCTGACCGTAGTACACGCCGTAGAAGGGCTTGTCCACCGGGGTGACGGTGTAATCCTCCTGCCGGGGAGAGGACACCCCCAGCGCCTGACACAGCGCCTGTGCCGCCGGGAGCAGCCGCTCCTGCCGCCAATGGGTATCGGTGCGGTAATAGTCCTGAATGGACAGGCTGTCTGTCAGGCGGATGGGAGACGCCCAGGGCATTCCGCCCTCCACCATGGTAAAGAGCCGGTCATAGTCCAGGGACAGCTGCCCGGCGGACTGCGCCAGATAGTAGCCCTTGTCCGGGACGATGGCAAGGTAAATTTTGGAATCGGTAGAAGAAAGGTAAGTTTCGTATACGCTGCTGAACAGCTCCAGCGCGTGGCTGACCGAGGCTTCGCTCAGGGGATATTCCTGTGCCGCGGCATGGCCTTGGGAAACATAAATGCCGCTTTTGTCGCTTTGCCGCAGAACGAAGCGGTGAAACAGAGACTTGGCCTCGCGGAAAGTATCCCGCAGGGGGAACTGATCCAGACTGGCGTCCTCAAAATCCGTCATGAAGCTGCCGTCCAGCAGTTTTTTTCCCTGAATGGCGGGCTTCTGCGCCAGCTGGCGGCGCTCCGCGACGGAAATGTCCCGATTGGGCGCCAGCCACGCCCACACAGCCAGCACCGCCCAGACGGCCGCCACGGTGATCGCGCAAATTCGATTTTTCATACTGCAGCCCCCTTAAAACCGGAAATACAGGAACGGGCTGAAGGAGCCGTCCACCAGATAGGCCGTGCAGACGATCAGCAGCGCCAGCATTGCCGCGGCTTCCAGCACGACGCCCGTCTTCGTTCCGTCAATGCGCCGCGCCGCGTTTTTCACCACTGGCGTGGAACCGAGAATGCCCAGCACGAACAGGACGGCATAGCTTTTCAGGTAATACAGCGTTTCGGCGGAGGTCAGGCTTAAGCCCCCGAAGCCAAAGAGTCCGGCAAAGTCCTGCCCCGCCTGGGCAAGACTGTCCGCGTTGAACAGCACAAAGCTGAGAACCACCGCCAGCAGCACATACCCATGGCGCAGGACGCCCGGCAGCCTTTGCAGGGCGGGAATCCACTTTTCCGCCAGCAGCAGCCCGGCAAACAGCAGCCCCCACAGCACGAAATTCCACGCCGCGCCGTGCCACAGCCCCGTAAGCATCCACACGGTGAGGATGTTCAGAACCCACCGCCAGCGGCTGACCCGGCTGCCGCCCATGGGGATATACACATAGTCCCGAAACCAGCTGCCAAGGCTGATATGCCACCGCCGCCAGAACTCCGTGACGCTTCCCGAGAGGTAGGGGTAGTTGAAATTCTCCACAAAATGGAACCCCAGCACCCGCCCCAGGCCGATGGCCATGTCGGAATAGCCGGAAAAGTCGAAGTAAATATTCAGGGCAAAGGCCACGGCGTACATCCAGTAAAACAGGACGGATTTTTCGCCGCTCTGACGGAACAGCCGGATCAGCAGGGCAAAGTTATCCGCAAGAATGACCTTTTTCCCCAGCCCTACCAGAAACCGCCGCAGTCCCGCCGCCGCGTTGTCCCAGCTGTGCTCCCGGTGCTCCAGCTCCCGTGCGATGTCCGCATAGCGGACGATGGGGCCTGCAATCAGCTGGGGGAACAGGGCGACATACGCGCCGAAGTTGATGAGATTCTTCTGCGCCGGGACGCTGCCGCGATAGACGTCGATGGTGTAGCTCATCGCCGCAAACGTGAAGTAGCTCAACCCCAGCGGGGCCAGCAGATTCTCCCGGTGGGAAAGGATGCTGCCGCCCACTGTGTCCGCCAGCAGGTTCCAGTATTTGTAGTAGACAAGGATGCCGATGCCGAACCCTACCGACGCAGCCAGTGCCAGCACCCGCACGGGCTTAGCCCTGACCTTGCCGATGATCAGGCCGCACAGCCAGGTCAGCACCGTGGCGGCGGCGATCACCCAGACCAGCGGGCGGTTGACGGGGTCATAGCAGAAGAAGCCGTAGCTGGCAGCCAGCAGAAAGTAGGGCCGCAGTACACGGGGCAGGGCATAGTTGATGAGCGCCACTGCCGCAAAAAAGGCGAGGAACAACAGCGAGGTAATTGCCATGGTCTGATCCTCGCACAGGAAGGCGAGGACCTGCTCCCAAGTTATCGTCATGATTCCCATTCTCCGCAATTATTTCTTTTCTTCCAGGTCGCGCACGCGTTTTTCCAGCATGGCGTTGGCCTGGGTCAGCCGCTTGCACTTGTCGGCCAGCTGGCTGATGGCAATGCTCAGCGAGAGCAGTACCACCAGCACAAAGCAGAACATTAACAAAAACACCAGATTGACCGGCATCTCAATGTCCAACAGGTCGCGCAGCACGTAGACCACGTAGGGGAACGCCGCCGCAATGACCAGCCCGACGGCCAGCGCAAGCCAGAGCAGACTGTACTTGACGCTCATCAGCCCGCGCTTCAAAAACGCAAAGATGATGAGCAGCAGCACCACCGCGCCCAGAATCATAAACAGCTGTAATTGTGCGGTCATGCGCGGCCCCCCTTGCTTTTGCGGATGGACAGACGGTCAATGATGAGCGCCAGCGAGACCTTGATCATGTAGTAGACGCTCTTGAAGCTGTGGATGCTGGACACGCCGCCCTGCCGCTCCCGCATGATGACGGGGGCCTCGGCCACCTTGAAGCCCGCCAAAATCGCGGCTAGCGCGGCCTCCGGCTCCGGGTAGTCAATGGCGTAGTGCCGGGCAAAATAGGCGGTCATCCGCGCATTGGTCGCGCGGAAGCCGCTGGTCACATCCAGCACCCTATGCCCGGACAGCAGGAAAATCAGCCCGCTCAAGAACCGGATGCCGACCCGGCGCATAAAGCTGGTCTGGAAGCCTTCTTTTTTGACAAAGCGGCTGCCGATGCACATATCGCATTCGCCGTCCAGCACGGGCTGCACGATCTCCATCAGGTAGGCGGGGTCGTGCTGGCCGTCGCCGTCCATCTGCACGGCCACATCGTAGCCGTTGCGCACGGCGTACAGGTAGCCGCACTGCACGTTGCCGCCGATGCCCAGATTGACCGGCAGGTCCAGGAACGGGTAATGATGCCTGCGAAGCAGCTCGGCGCTGCTGTCGGTAGAGCAGTCGTTCACGACGAGAAAATCCACCTCCGGGCATTCCGCGCGCAGATTTTCCACCGTATTGACGATGTTATCCTCCTCATTGTAGCACGGGATGATAACAAGAACTTTTTTATCCAAAGGGGTGTACCTCTCAATCGGATAGTTGTCACATCTCTTGGCCCCCTCTGGGAGGGGGCTCCGCCCGCAGGCGGTGGGGGAGAGAACCTTGCGGTTATCCGAAACATTTCGGGCCGTGGCAAGGTTCTCTCCCTCCGGCCCTGCGGGGCCACCTCCCTCCCAGAGGGAGGCAAGGAGAAAACCGCAGAGCGATTTGCAAAAGGAAACGTAGGGGCGGATTCCATATCCGCCCGGGGAACCTGCCGCTGCTGCACACGGCTGCGGGCGAGCAATGCTCGCCCCTGCAACGCGGTTCCGCTCAAACGCCTTTGACCGTAAACTCCTCCAGCCGCTTCAGCAGCTCGGCACGGCGGTAGTGGGCGGTGTAATACGCCTTTGCCTTCGCGCCCAGTGCGGCCCGTTCGGCGTCGGTCATGCGGTACAGCGCCAGCATATTGTCCGCCAGCGCCTTTTGGTCGCAGGCCGGGCTGACAAGCCCGCCGCCGCTCTCCAGGACTGCCGCATAGCCCGCGCCGTTCATCGAGGCCAGCACCGGCTTGGCCGCGGCCATGTAGCTGGCCAGCTTGCCGGGAACGGTCAGTCCCAGATCGGGTGAGTCGGAAAGCGAGATCAGCAGCGCGTCGGCCAGCGCCGTAAACCGGGGCACATCAGCGGCGGGCACACTGCCGTAAAACGTCACGGCGTCCCCGGCGTGCAGGTCGGCAGCCTGTTTCTGCAAAGCCTCGCGGCTCATGCCGTCGCCGACCAGAAGAAGATGCAGGTGCTCCGCCCCGGCGGCGCGGGCGTCCAGCACGGCACGGATCACCATGTCCAGGCTCTGCGCCGGGGTGAACGTGCCGGTGAACACTACGTTGAACCGCCCCGCAAACTGCGCCTCCAGCGCCGCGTCGTGCTGCGGCACGGCATAGAAATCCTCGCAGTACTGCGGAATGACCGCCACGTCCGCCGTGCTCTTGCCGGTGCGGGCGCACAGCCGCTCTTGCAGCGGCCCGCTCATGGCGATCAGCCGGTCACAGCGCCTGTACAGGCTGTCGCTGACCGACTGCGCGACCCAGCGCATAAACCTGTTTTTGACCGGCAGCACGCTGTACAGATTCTCCGGCCAAAGGTCAAGGACGTAATTCGTAAACGGTATATGGTGCTTTTTTGCATACCGGATGGCAGGCCAGCACATCAGCACGGGGCTGGTGTTGAAGCAGAACACCGCATCGTACCCGCCGGGCAGACGCTTTAACGCCCCCGCCGCGTAGAGCGGCCAGCTGACGTAGTTCAGAAAAATCGTCTTGCCGGTGTTGCCCTTGCGGGGGATCTCCCGCGCACGGAACACCCGCGCACCCTTGTAGACTTCCTCAAACGGGCCGTCGGCGCTGTAGCCGTCGAACCATTCGCCCTTCGGGTAGTTGGGCAGACCGCAGAGCACGTCCACGGAGAGACCGTCCTGCACGAAGCCTTCGACAATATCGTTGATGCGGAAATTTTCCGGCCAGAAATGCTGGGTCACTACCAGTATGCGCATAATATATCGTGTTCCTGTCGCTTAGTATTTGCGCCACACCATCTTGTTGACAACACCGGTGTAGCTCTGGATGATCTTGACGACCTTGTCGGAGACATTCTCGTCCACGTAGTTGGGCACGGGCAGGCCGAGGTCGCCGTTCCGGTTCATCTCCACAGCCACATCCACGGCCTGCAGCAGGTGGTCGCCGTCGATGCCCGCCAGAATGAAGCAGGCCTTGTCCAGCGCCTCGGGGCGCTCGGTGGAGGTGCGGATGCAGACCGCCGGGAACGGATGGCCGACGCTCGTAAAGAAGCTGCTTTCCTCGGGCAGCGTGCCGGAGTCGGACACGACGCAGAAGGCGTTCATCTGCAGGCAGTTGTAGTCATGGAAGCCCAGAGGCTCATGCTGAATGACGCGCTTGTCGAGCTTAAAGCCGCTCTGCTCCAGACGCTTGCGGCTGCGCGGATGGCAGGAGTAGAGGATCGGCATATCGTACTTTTCCGCCATCTTGTTGATGGCGGTGAACAGCGAGGTAAAGTTCTTCTCGGTGTCGATATTCTCCTCGCGGTGGGCAGACAGCAGAATGTACTTACCCTTCTCGAGACCCAGACGCTGGTGGATGTCGGACGCCTCGATTTTTTCCAGATTCTGGTGCAGCACCTCGGCCATCGGGGAACCGGTCACGTAGGTGCGCTCCTTCGGCAGGCCGGTGTCGGCCAGATAACGGCGGGCATGCTCGGAGTAGGCCATGTTCACATCGGAGATGATGTCCACGATGCGGCGGTTCGTCTCCTCGGGCAGGCACTCGTCCTTGCAGCGGTTGCCGGCCTCCATGTGGAAGATGGGAATGTGCAGCCGCTTCGCACCGATGACGGACAGGCAGCTGTTTGTGTCGCCCAGCACCAGCACGGCGTCGGGCTGGATGGCGGCCATGAGCTTGTAGCTCTCCGAGATGATGTTGCCCATCGTCTCGCCCAGATCCGCGCCGACGGCGTTCATATAGACCTCGGGGTCGGCCAGCTGCAGGTCGTGGAAGAACACGCCGTTCAGGTTGTAGTCGTAGTTCTGGCCGGTGTGGGCCAGGATAACATCAAAATATTTGCGAGTCTTGTTGATGACGGCGGCCAGACGGATGATCTCCGGGCGGGTGCCGACGATGATGAGCAATTTCAGCTTGCCGTTGTTTTTAAAGGAAATGCTGCTGTAGTCAGACATACTTTTCTCCTTCGTAGCTAATATGTGCAGGGGATGTAGGGGCGAACATCGTTCGCCCGCAGAAACGTTACGACCGGGGCAAACTTCCGGGTCGATGACGAGCATCGACCCCTACATCGCAGGGGCGGATTCCATATCCGCCCGGGAACTTTGCCGCTGCCGCACACGGGCACTGCGTCCAGACTGCCTACCAGCGGGATCAGCAGATACGCCTTGACCGACGGGGCATACTTTTCGCACAGGGCCTGCATGTTGGCCATGGCGTTGGGCGTCGCGCCCATGCCAAAGCCGCAGACGCCCGCTGCAATGACCGCAGCGTCATAGTCGCGGCCCATGATGTTGAAAATCACAAAGTAGGTGAACAGGAAAATCAGCAGCGTCTGGCCTGCCAGCAGGATGATGAGCGGCAGCGCCAGCGCGGCCAGCTGCCACAGCTTCAGCGTGATCATGGCAATGCCCAGGAACAGCGACAGGCTGATGCCGCCGATGTCGTTGATCTCGCCCATGTGGGTCGTGAATTTGTGGGTGAATTCGCCGATGTTGCGCATACACGCCGCGGCGATCATCGCGCCGATATAAATGGGGAACGTCAGCCCGGTCATGGCCAGCGCCTTGGAGATGAACGTGCCGATGCCGATGGCGATAATCAGCTGGAACACAGCAGCTGGGTACATGCTGGTGTGGCGCTCATGCTTGATTTCTTCCTCCACCAGCAGGCTGTCGTCCTCGGGCACAACGGTGTCCAGCAGCTTGCGGCGCTCAATGAGCAGACGGCCCGTCGGGCCGCCCATGACGCTGCCCGCGATCAGGCCGTAGGTGGCCGCCGCCGTGCAGAGCGTGGTCGCGCCCGCAACGCCGAAGTCCTCGAGCACGGGGCCGAACGCGCCCGCCGTGCCGTGGCCGCCGACCATCGGGATGGAACCGGTGCACAGACCGATCATCGGCGAGATGCCCAGCAGATCCGCCAGCCCGACGGCGAGGAAGTTCTGGCACAAAATCAGCGCAACGACCAGCCCCAAGAAGAGGATCAGCGATTTGCCGCCGCTTTTCAGCACCTTGAGGTTGGCCTGAAAGCCTACCGAGGTGAAGAAGAACACCATGCAGACTTCCTTTAAAATGTCGTCAAATTCAAACTCGGCAATGCCGGTCACATAGCAGAGACAGGTGAAAACGGCAAACAGCACGCCGCCGATGACCGGCGCGGGAATGCAGAATTTTTCCAGAAAGCCGATGCGCGCCTTCAAAAAGCGGCCCAGCATCAGCACGCAGACCGCCGCAAACAGCGTCTGGTACATATCCAGCGAGATGATCATGCGGCGGCCTCCTGTTCAGGGGACGCGCCTGTCTCCGGCCCTGCGGGGGTGATGCCCTGCGCGGTGTAGTACGCAGCGGCCCCGGTGTGGTAGGGGATAACGCTCTGCGCGGCGGCCACGGCGGGGTCGGTCACCAGCGGCACCGGCACGGCGGTAGCCACGGCGTCCACGCTGTCAAAATACCGGGCAGTCAGCCTTTGGACGGTCTCGTCGGACAGCGCGTTCGACGCCAGCAGAAGCGCCTGCACGCTGACGGTCCAGACGTCCTCACCCTGACCGGCGTAGGTCCCGGCGGGGATAACGCAGGCGCGGTAGGCCGGGTAGGCCGCCAGCAGCCGCGCACCGACACCCCCGTCGACGGAGAGCAGACGGATGGCGCAGGTCTCGGCCAGCTGCTCCAGCGCGTCGGCGTGCAGACCGGCGGTGACGAACATCGCGTCGATCGTGCCGTCGGCCAGCCGGGCGGCAGCGTCAGTGTAGTTCAGGTTTACAGTGTGTACCAGGCGGTTGTTCAGGCCGCAGGCGGCCAACACCTGCCAGGCGTTCTGCTCGCTGCCGGATTCCTCCTCGCCGACGCTGAGCGTGCAGCCCTGCAGTTCCTCCAGCGTCGTAATGCCGGAGTCGGCCCGGACAACAACCTGCACGGCCTCCTCATACAGGGCGGCCACGGCGCTGAAGCTGCGCTCGGTGCTCTCGTGGGCAAAGACGCCGCTGCCGTCGTAGGCATCCTGCGCCATGTCGGACTGGGCAACGGCCAGCTGTAAATAGCCGCCCGCCAGCAGCCGCAGATTGGCGGCGGACCCGGCGGTCTGTTTGACCTCGATGGTGCTGTTCTGGGCGTATTCAATCTGACTGGGTGGACTTCTCTCAAATATTCCCTGTGCATCCGTCCATACTTTCCGATGGGGCGGTGTTCTTCTGGCAGTTTCAAATCTGGGATGTAGTAATCTCCAACAAGGATATAATCAATTCCGTTTTCCGTTATTCTTGGTTTCAATTCGCTCATATTTTTAATCTCCTCATTCTGGCCCATTTTTTTGCAAGTCTGACTCTCCAGAAATATTGGTAAATCTTTGGTAAATTTGAGATTGAAACACAAAAAACGCTTAAAATCGAGGGTTATGAGACGATTTGAGACGTTTCATCATGCCCGGTAAATCCTGCCGTGGCAAACAAAAAGGACTTTTAGCATATTTGTTTCTCCTTGATTTACCTTAAAAAATCTATTTTGCACGGATTTCTGAAGTTTATTGTAGTCTGTTCCGAAATGTATTAATGCAGAAATTCGAGCTGAATTTAGCATGTAAGTTCGGAGGTGCCACTCACACAAAACATTTTATTGCATAATTATTACTTTTGTACATATTCATCGTAATTAATCTCAAATATTGTTTAATCACCATTAGAATAATTCCTATATATTTCCACGAAAATCTGCCCTCGAAGAAAATCGGTCTATATCAAGACTAATTGCAAAAATTGTTATCTTGCTGTACTAATTTCTTACTAAAACTAAGAGACTTGATATATTTACTCATAAACTCATAATCAGGTTTCCCAAAAACTGTAGCAGGCAATTTGATAACAAAATCGGTTTTTATATGTGCATTCAATTCTCTAGCAAATGCCTTATAATTATTTGCACTTTCATATCTGACCAAATGAGCAATAAACATTTTTGTAAATATATCTATATCTTCTTTTGGAATTAGTACATTTACATTTTGACTTGTATAAAAGGGATAATCTTGTATAAAGCAAGACCCCAAATATTCTCCCCCCAACGCAACAGTTAAATTTCCTTCCTTATATGGTTCTGTTCCTTCTATCTCATCAACAAAAGCGGTAACTCCATTGTTTTCACTAGACCTTCCCACAAAATTAACTGTTGGTGCGCCCATACTCATTTTACTTCTATCAAATTTATTGCCTACATGTATTTCAAAAATATCATATAAATGAAATTCTATCCATTTGTCAGTATCTAATACTATTTCATCATCGCAAATCTTTCCCGCATATTCTTTTTCAAAATCATCTTGATCAATTGTATCTAAATACCAACAAGCCTTTTCATATCCTTCTTGCAAAAAATAATCTGGAATAGAAGCCACATCCCCATTAATCTGCATGATGTAATTTTCCATATATTCATAATCAATTTCATCATCTTCATTTATAGGCAATTCGATAATATCATTCAAATAATTCTCTTCTGTCACCTTTCGTGCAAAGGTATATCGATATTTATTTGCCATAAGAATAGTCCTTAAATATAGATATATATTCTTGGTTTTTTTCTTACCTTTTAATAATAATAATTTTGCAGAATCACCAACACAACAACCCTGTTCTTGAAATGTCACATAGCCTGATGAGCCTGTCCTTGCAACTGTCAAACAAGGTTCCAACGTAAAACTATAATTTCTTTCCCTGCAATAGTCTTCATCTATAAATCCCATTATCCCATTATTCGTCGCTGCACTTTGTATTGCTGCAAGTTCTCCCGGATGATCTTTAATCTCCTGCCTTGTAATTCCCTTACCATTAGTGATAAAAAAAATATCTCCAACATTAAATGGCTTATATTTTTGATTGGAAACCATTTTATCCCTCCAATAATCCATTTTCTTCCATATACTTATAAAGTGCATATTTTTTCAATGTCTTTTCAAAATCTTTATCCGTCAATTTTGAATAGTCTGTTTTAATATATGCCTCTGGCAAAGCTTCATCCAGTCGAGTAATCCTCCGCCTTAACCATTTGGTTTCGTCTTTGTCTGCCATCCCATCCATTTGATTCAACCATTCTTGTTTAATTTCTTTCCATTTTCCAGTATCAAGTCTGCCATTATGCGGGACAACCTTAAACCCATCATCTATCCATCTTCCAAAGAAAACCGATTTTGTAGAATCATGAGGAATATGTGCTTTGAAAACCATAATACATGTAACCGTACCTACATGACTATCGAAAAACAATTGATTTGGCATAGTCATACATGCCAAAAGAGTATGATACTTCATAAGTTCAGCTCTCAATTTACTTCCTGAATTTCCCGCACAGGACATCGGTACTATTGCTATTCCAATTCCACCAACTTTTAAATAATGTAGCATAGAAGCTATAAAATCTAATTCATCCTGACCTTTTTGAATAGCCACTTCTCTCATTCCACTAGATGTAAATTCATTTTCAAGCTTTGACAGTTCAGATTCATTTTCTCTTACTTCCTGTTCACAATTTTGTATTTCATCAGCATAATCTTTACCATCAGTTTTCTTTTTTAGTTCCTTTATTTTTTTATTCAGCTTCTTATTCTTATCTATTATCTCATTAATCTTTTTAACAATAGGATACTCTTGTGTTGAGGAATTATCCTTTTTATCCATTGAATATGGTGGATTAATCATTCCAATATCAATCGGACCAAAAGATTTTAAAGCTTCACTCAAAGAAACCTTTCCTGCTTCAACAAATGTCTTCCCACTTTCATCAACAGGCGCATAAGAATCTATTAGTAAAGATGAACAATTAAATAAATTTGATTTTCCGTCGCCATGGAATCTCATATTTGCATAAGCTAAAGCATACATAGACGCATCTCTTTCAACTCCAATTAGGCTATCGCGCCGCGCTTTTTCATATCTTTGAGCTTTAACCTCATCACTTTGATATTCGTATTGAATATTAGTTTTAATTCTATTTAATGCAGAAATAAGAAATGCCCCAGTTCCACAACATGTATCAATTATTTTTACATTTTCATCCAGCTTTCCATCATAATAATATTCTGCTATATCGCAGAATAAATCAGTTATGTGTTTTGGTGTTAAAACAATTCCTTTTTCTTTTGCATTACCTTTCGTAAAGCGCAAAAAAGTCGTATAGAACTCTCCCATAACATCAATACCCGAATACTTTTCCAACACTTCTATAACATTCTCATATAACGAAAAAATGCAACACGACAAGACTGTATCACCATCAGAAAAATATTTATCTTTTCCCTTTGGCGCCATCGTCAATTCGATTTTTCCCAATAAGACATCGTAAAAGTTCTTCAGCGAAGTTCTCTTACCCTTTGGAATATTATCAATGTCCCATATCCCTGGTACAAAATCCATATCATATTCGTCCCCTTCACCGTACAATGCCCCCTTCAGCATCTTTACAGCATCACGACCAATAGGGTCTGAAAGCATTTTCTTTGATTTTGTAGCTCTCTTTTTGTCTATTGTGCTTTTTGTATCTTTATACAATCTTGATTCTTTATTAGTCAAACCAAGAATAACAGCTGAAACAAATCCAGCTTTTGAATTATCTTCAATACCATTTGAGCGCAAAAAATTTGCACAATCCAATGTATAACGACGAAGTTCTTTCCTTACAGCTTCTTCTGTAGCTGCGAATCTACCTAGCGCTACCTCAATGTCCTTTTCATATTGCTTAATTGAAACTAACGTAGAATCTAAATATCCATGTTCAAGCAATTTTATATCCGTGTTTTCACCACCTTTAGGCCAGACAAAAGACGTAACTTTACAATCAGCTTGTGTTTGTCCAGAAATCCCCACCGCAATCACATCATAATCAGATTTCAAAAAAGACGCATACCATAACGCACCATTAACCGCATATTTTTCAGTTTCTTCTTTGGGTCCATATCCATAACCTGAATACTTATCAGGATCAGAAAACATCATATGATCATCAGTCGAACCCTTACATTCTATAACAACTATTATTTCTGAATTGTCAAGTGTTACTATAAAATCAGGCGTTCCTCTAGACCTCATTGACTGCTTTTTTGAAGCTTTTGCAAATACTTCATATAATTTATGATAAGCAGTATTTTTATAACTATCTTCTTTAAACCAAGTAACACCATCTACTGTTACATTTTGAGCAGTAGGATACCCTTCAATATTCATAAGCTTATCCGCAGTTAATCCCTTTGTTTTTTCTTCACTTACACTAGCCATTCACTTATCCTCCCTTCCTTTTTCTTGAATTACTTTTTCAGCTTCGATAAGTGCCGTTCGTCTAATGAACTCACTATACGAAGCATATGCTTCAAGTCGAGCAGCTTGCTTTAATTTCTCCAACTCAACCTCACTAACTCTAATACTCATTGAAATTGTTTTATTCATAAGCAACTTCCTCCTATAAAATTTTAGCATTTCTGTGCAACATTTACAATACAATTCCACACATAATATATAAAATCTTAATTTTTTATTTAAATACCACCACCGCTTGGACATGCGGCCGGTGGTGGTATTTAGTCTCGCACACTACCTTCCAGTGGCTTGTTTGCTATACTGAAAAACAGAAAATTTCATCATGAATTATTATAATTATAGCAGAAAACTAGCGCTTTTTCTCAAAAGTCATTTGATTTGAGGCATCTTTTAAAAGCATGGTAGAATTTAACCGTGTACAGGAATTTTAAATTTCAGGCCAGCCATATGTTTTTGTGAATTTCATCTTATAATTGATTACAAACAATATAGTTTTCTTCAATTAAACATTCTAACAAAACACCCTCCTGTCAGATCATACTAACAAGAGGGCTCTTTATTTGTTATCTTTACTTTCCTGAATTGCATTTTCGATTTCTTCCTTTGTCCTATAATCTCCCGAGAAAAATATGTTACTTTCCAACTTTGGAATTATTATTTCTAATTCTATTTCATCATCATAATTAAACTGAGAAAATATTGTAATTTCAACGCCCTCTGGATTGTACGCTTCTGGCTTGTCAATATACAGTGCAAAACCCACAGGATATGTTGATATTTCAGACAATGTTATCAAGCCAACCCCACTTGCAAATTGAACCATTATTCCATTCATCCTTTCTACAGAACCAGAATGTATATGCATATACAAATGATATCGTTCCCGTTTAAAATTTGTTGAAGTTTTATTTAGTAAATAATCCTTTAACGAATTATCTCCCATCATACCCTCGTTGATATCACAAAATAAAGTCATAATCTGTTTAAAAATAGATAATGGCTTTATGCCTTTCATTTTAATTCTCAATGCACCAAATTCTTTTCCCTTCACCTCTTGCAGGGCAGAATGAACAATGTGTACAAACTTGCTATATTCCGGCACATACCATTGCCCTGTCTTAGAATTGCAGTCACCACATAAATAATATCCACCACGCCCCCGTTGTTGAATTGTGCCTTTAGTGTCTGAAAAATCCCATGGTGGGTTATTGGGGGCTGCAACCTTTTTAATAACCTCTTCGCCAGAAAGAATACGCACCGAATAATTATTAAATGTTGTTTCAGGTGGTACATGCTCAAATGTTAACTTTTTAATTTCTCCGCATAGCCTGCATTTTCCTATAATAGGTTTTCGACTCACCTAGTCTCACTCCTTATTATTAACAAAGTATTAATACACATCTGTGAGTAATTCATCTCTACTATGAATATTTCCAAAACATTTCCTTTCTTTCCGCCATATTATGCCGTACCTTACCAGCATTTACAAAGGTATGATTTATAGTAAAGTTAGAACGCCTTGGTAGGTGAATAATATTTTCAACATGCTTGTAGTATCCTTTCTATCTTTTCAAACTCACAATATCCTCATACCTCACCAACGTTACATTTCCCATTTTCCGAGCCTTCTCCACACACCCCTTTGTGAATCCCGTTTTCGAAAACAAAAAGTACTGCACCTTCGTATAATGGAACAATCCACTTCGATCAACCAGCGTTTCCAGCACATCCAGATCGACCTTCTCATTTCGCCATTTACACTCGGCAAAGATAGCGGATTCACTATCCTGCTCTCCCATAATATCGATCTCTGTCTGTTGCTTTTTCCTTGGATCATTCCCCCACCATCGACCAAGTGCTGCAAATTCAATGGGCATTTCCCCCTCAAGAAGCAGTTTCCATAAATACTGCGTGCAAATCTCTTCAAACACTTTTCCCATATAGTCATTGAGCTGTGCTTCAATTCTCTTATAAACAAGGTCCACAGCTCCCCTTGCAATAACGGAGGCATTATCCGGTATAAAGCGATACCAGAAATAGAACATATTATCCTCGATGGAATAGATAGACTTCTTAGAAGACTTCTCACCATACGGTGTCTCTTTCTTAACAATTCCAAGGTCAATCAGGTTCTTGAGATACCCGGAGCATACTGTAGTACTTTCTCCAACTTTTGTAGAAATTTCTGACATTCTGGAATATCCTGTTGCAATTGCTGTAATAATTGCATTGTAAATTGCAGGCTCTCTGACCTCCTGTTTCAGAAGGTTTAATGGCTCTTCATACAAAAATGACATCGGATTCAGATACGTATTTTTAATATTGTCTCCGACACTTAACTTATCACTCATCTGTAGAAGATACTGTGGTGTTCCGCCCACGATTCCGTATATATATGCCTTATCTTCGTCTGATAATCCATTTAAGTACGTGCAACACTCTGCAAAGTCAAACGGCATAAGCTTCATCTGTGCAGTTCTTCTTCCATAGAGCGGTGCTTTATACGCAAGGACCTGATCCTCCATATATGACATAGAAGATCCACACAGAATAAGCATTAATTTGGAATTATCCTTGTGCTTATCAATTAGCATCTGTAATGTAGACGCAAGGCTCTTGGACGCTCTTGCTACATAAGGATATTCATCGATAGCCAGTATGACCCGTTCCTTCTCTGCCAGTTTAAATACATACTCCAGTGCAGCCTGATAAGATGAAAAGGAGGTCTCTGCCTGAATTCCGCTGCTAAACTCGATGATACTTTTACTAAAATTCTCCAGGTTCTGCTTTTCATTGCTCTCAACACCCATAAAATAGATTGCCTTTTTATCATCAATAAAATGGTTGATCAAAGCAGTTTTTCCCACACGACGGCGGCCATATATTACAACAAATTCAAACTTATCTGATTTATATAATCTATCTAATGCGTCTAATTCTTTGTCTCTTCCAATAAACATCTTTGCCCTCCATTTCCGCATCCTTATCATAATGCTAATTTATAATTTAGTCAATCATGTTTTACTAAATTATATTTTACTATATGCCATATATAAAAAACAGACCGCGCATCCTTATTAGATGCGCGGTCTGTTCTATACGATAATCCCCTTTTGCTTTTGATACCTTTGGTATCATTTCTTAAATTATATAAAACACCTCATGAATTGTCAATAGTACTTTCATTTTTTGTCGTTTTTTCAAAAATTATAAAAGTACTATCGTCTCCCGCCACACTTCGCACAAACTCTCCAACCTCCATGCCGCATTGGCCGGGCTGGTGGAGGGCAGCACCGTGGCTTCTATGCCGGTCAGGGACAGCTGATATTTTCGATAAAGCTCTCCTGCTTTGTTACCGTTAGCATAGATCCGCGTGATCTGTGATTCCGCCAGGATCCTTCGAATATCCGTCGGCTCCACATTGCGGATGCTACTGTCGCTGGATCCCTTAATATCGCAGCTCTGGATCACATCCCATATGGCGATATGGTGGGTCAGCAGCATTCTCTTTTTCTCCTCTATGGTCTCCGGCACCGGTTCCCCGCACAGATCTGCCATCACTTTCCAGAAACGGTTCTGCTTATGTCCGTAATAAAAATGGTTCTCCCGGGATTTCACAGAGGGCAATGTCCCCAGGATCAGCACCAGCGAATCCGCATCGTACACCGGTGCAAACGTGTGCTCAATATGTTCATATCCTGTCATGCTGTTTTCCTTCTTCCTTATGGCTGTCCCTGTCTTTCAGCAGATATCGGGCCGCAGGAATTTCCACGATCAGAGTAACTGCTACCGCCACCGCCGCAGACACCACGATAATCAGTATCTGATATTTCCACTGCCATACACGGTCACCTGTCATATTTGGCGGCGTATCCCCGCTCCAATAAGGAATTCTTTTTTCTTTCAGCCAGACGGCGATCATCTGATGCCAGAGATACAGATTATAGGAAAATTTGCAAAAAAGTGATGCCACCCGGTTGGAATATAGTTTCTGATAATATTCTCCCGCACAGGCTGTGCTGAAAAGGAACAATGCAAACAGGAACGACTGCACCAGCCTGCTCTGCAGCTGAACTGCCTGCAGATTCACATCCCCATCGTATTTATGAATCACCCCGTTCATCAGAAAAATACACAAAACAGAGATCACTGTTCCTGCCAGCTGCGAATATTTATTTTCTGTCACGTATTTCTTCCACATGACATACAGGATGCAGCAAAGCATGCCATTGGCATAGATTCCCATAAACGTCAAAATATTATTTCCATAATTTCTCTCTTTTCCCGCAAAACAGTTCAGAATTACCGCAGTACTTGTAACGGAAATCATCAACATCACACTATAAGTGGCAAAGGCCCACTTGCGGAACAATCTTGCGATCCACGGCAGCAGCAGATAATAGATCACTTCCATCTGTACCGTCCACAACACACCGTTAAAAGAGGTGGATATATAAGTGTCCGACCAGTTTGGTGCAACGCAAAATACATGTGTCACAATATCTTTGCACAATGCCCCCACATTCCGATATTTATGCCCAGGTAAAATATAAAAAAACAGATCGATCGTCAGCATAAAATAGTAAGAAGGCAATATTCTTGCTGCCCTCTTTCTGTAAAATTTCTTCGTATCCGGCCAGTCCTCTCCCAGAACAATAGATCTGGCATAGGGATAAAAATTGCAGAATGCGCTGAGCAGGATCATCATATCCACAAAAACGAATCCATATCTGACCCATCCGGCAAGGTTGATCTCCGTGAGTCCAATATATTTTGTGTACTCTGTTGGAATCCGAAGATACGGTGTCAGCCATGTCTGCTGCCAGAAATGAAACCACACTACCATCCCGATGGCTATGGCACGGATTCCATCCAGCACACCGATTCTGTTTTCTATTCTGTTTTTTTCATCCATGCTGTATTCCCGCCGTTTCTGATTTCCTGCTGCTTCCTATCTGTCATGTTCCAGTCTCCATCTGATACATCTGGTGAGATAATCCACGTAATCCGCATTCTTACACATTTCCTTGCCGGGAGTATCGGAGATTTTTGCCACATCCATGCCGTTGCAGGCAGTGGTCTTCATGACAATATTCAACGGTTCCTCGCAGGTATCATTGGCAATATAGGTTCCGATACCGAAAGCCACCGTCACCCTGTCCCGGAATGCCTTACGCAGTTCATCTGCCCGTGCAAAGTCCAGGCCGTCACTGAACAGCAGGGTCTTGCGCTTCGGGTCAATCCCCAGAGATTCATAATGAGATATCAGCTTCTCCCCCCATGCAAAGGGATCCCCACTGTCATGCCGCACGCCGGAAAACAGAGTGGAATAGGTCAGCTGGAAATCTTTCAGGAAACAATCCGTGGTGATCGTATCCGTCAAAGCAATTCCGTTCAAAATGCCATACTCTTTCACCCAGGCATCCAGGGCATACCAGTTGGAATATGCCGGATTGTGCTTGTGATTGCCCTGCCCGGTACACATGATCCATTCATGGGCCATAGTGCCTACCGGTGTCACGTTCCATTTCTTTGCCAAATAGACATTGGAGGTACCAATGCAGGCGGAGTCCTTATAATCCTTATTGTGACCCACCAGCTCCTGTACTGCCAGTTCCTGTGCCTCTGCGGAGAGACGGCGTCTCAGACCGAATTCACTGAAATTTCCAAGGCAATACGTTCCGTCCACCAGCTTCTGTAGCTTGTCTGCCAGACGCTCCCGGAAGGAGGCATACAGCTTCTCATAGTCATAATTCATACGGAAAAATACTTCATTAACAATAGCCAGCGTTGGAATTTCATACATGGAAGTATTCAGCCAGGAGCCCTTCGTCTCGATAGTCAGGCCACAGTCTGCCTCTGTGCCGATCTCAAAATCCTCATATCTGGGCTGCCACAGCCGTAGGAAATCCACATAGGAACCCTTGATCCATTTTACGTTTTCCAGATAAGCCAGTTCTTCTTCCGTAAAACGTAAGTCACAATAGGCCCGGATCTGCGCCTTGATTTCTTCTACCATTTCAGATGTGAAAAATACATCTGTATTCCTGCATTTGAAGGTCCAGGTAGTCTTATAAGCGCTGAACTGGTGGTAGATACACTGTCCCATAGAGAACTTGTACATATCATTTTCCAGTAAGCTGTTGATGATCTGTGGTAATTGCATGATTTTATCCTCTTTCTCTCTTAGATTCACAACTGTGTAAATATGATATGTTCTCTAAATCACATCCGCCTGGATCGGTCCCATAGCTGCGATGGCCGTCTGGTGCGTCTGGGGTGTCACACAGGCACAGGCCTTCTCAATGACACACACTCTCGCTTCCGGTACAAATGCCTTTGCCATGACCACATTGCTTAACACACAGATTCCGGTGCAGAATCCGGTAAAATCCACTTCCATGGGATATTCACCCCCTGCTGCCTCTCCTGCTGCCGTCACCTCTTCCCAGATTGCCTTCAGCGTATTCCCAAAATCCAGACTGCCAAAAGTAGGCTTTTTCACCGTAAGGATCTGTTCCGGCGCATAATGCTCCTGTACCGCCTTCATGATATCCGGA
>ERZ772865.1964-NODE-1964-length-19208-cov-34.565812_pt1 | contig 19208 bp, 12 predicted proteins | sample MGYA00512133_ERZ772865 | MGnify/ENA primary metagenome ERZ772865 (study PRJEB29015, sample SAMEA2737722) | human gut metagenome | biome: human gut; feature: human-associated habitat; material: faeces | place: China | collected 2012 ...
GCCGGTGCGGTCGGGAAGGAACAGACCGTTGCCGGACGCGAGCCGGCGCCTGAAACGGGCGGAAAGCCTGCTGCCGGATCGGAGGCTGCCGCAATTGTTTCGGATCCTGCTGCCGAAGGCAATCCCGCCGATACTGTTAAAAAAGGGCAGCCTGCCGCAGCCGAACATAAACGGGCCGCCGAGGCGGGCGGAAAGCCTGCCGCCGGATCGGGGGCTGCCGTCCCCGGTGAAACCCCGACCGGAGAGAAGACTCCCGATAACGGCGATCCTGCCCCTGCGGCCCTTTCGCCGCAGGCGGGCGAACCGCAAACCGAAGCGTAGCGATGACCGTATCCGTTATCCTGATCCTCGTGATGCTGCTCCTCTCGGCCTTCTTTTCGGGCATGGAGATCGCCTTCGTGAGCAAGAACCGCCTCAAACTGGAGATCGACCGCAAGCAGAGCGGCCTGCTCGATTTCGTGGCGAAGGTCTTCGAGCGGCATCCGGGGCAGTACATCACGTCGATTCTGGTGGGCAACAACATCGCGCTGGTCGTCTATTCGCTCTACATGTCGTCGCTGCTGCGCGCGCTGGCTGCGCTGGCCGGCTGGGACGCCGTGGCGCAGGGCGGGTCGGTGCTGGCCGAAACGCTCATCTCGACGGTCGTCATCATCTTCGTGGCGGAATATCTGCCCAAGTCGATCGTCAAGGGAAATCCCAATTTCTATTACCGAGCCTTCGCGCCGCTGCTCTTCGTCTTTTACATCCTGCTCTATCCGATCGTATGGCTTACGACCGTCGTTTCGTATGTCATCCTGCGGCTGTTCGGCTGCCGGATGAAGAGGCAGGCGCCGGCGGCCGACTTCAACCGCACCGATCTCGAAAGTCTGATCGAGGGGTCGACGGAGGTGCAGCACGACGAGGAGAACGAGATCAAACTGTTTCAGAATGCGCTGGACTTCGCCGATCTGCGCGTGCGCGACTGCATGGTGCCGCGCATCGATGTCGAGGCCGTCGAGCTGTCGACGAGCGTCGAAGAGCTGACGCGCCGCTTCGTCGAGAGCAAATATTCGCGCATCTTCGTCTGGGAGGGCAGTATCGACAATATCGTGGGATACGTCAACTCCAAGAGCCTGTTCCGCCAGCCGGCCGATCTGAGGAAGGTACTGATGACGGCCTATTTCGTGCCGGAGACCATGCCGTTGCAGGCGTTGCTGGAACACTTCATCAAGCACCGCTCCTACATCGCCGTGGTGATCGACGAGTTCGGCGGCACGGCGGGCATCATCTCGCTCGAAGACGTGCTGGAACAGATTTTCGGCGAGATCGAGGACGAGCACGACGAGCAGGATATGATCGAGAAGCAGGTCGACGAGAACGAGTACGTCTTTTCGTGCCGGCTCGAAGTGAAATACCTCAACGAACGCTACGGGCTCGGCATCGAGGAGAGCCGCGAATACGACACGCTGGCGGGTTACATCATCTCGCATCTGGACGGGATTCCTTCTGCCGGTCAGGTGCTTACGGTCGACGGCCTCGAAATCCGCGTGTTGCGCACGACCCGTTCGCGCATCGAGCTGGCGCGGGTCAGACGGTTGTGAGCTTTTTTTCGGCCGATCAGCGGGTTAATTACGAATAATTTACTATCTTTGGAGGCCCGAAAAAAGGACGTTTTCGATAAGCCGGATGCAGAGCCGCACCCGTTCGGGCTGTGCCGAGGCGAAAAAACGTCCGCAGGAAAGCAAACTAATGAAAAAATAAATACAGTTTTATGGCAAGTTTGAACACTTTACGGACCAAGTTCGGCGCGCTTCTGTCGGTGATTATCGCACTCGCCCTCTTGGCATTCATTCTGTCGTTGAAGACCGACATGGGCTTCTCGGACAACGATCCGAAGGTCGGCGTGATCGACGGCGACAAGATCCGCTACTCCGAGTATCTGAATCAGTACGACGCCATCAAGAACCGCAACGGCGGCGTAGAGGCTTCGACCGATCAGGAGTCCGACCAGCTGGCCGCCGCGACGTGGCAGGCGCTTTTCGCCGACCACGTGCTCGTCCCCGGCTTCGAGCGGATGGGGATCGAGGTTCCCGAGCAGGAGCGTCTGGACATGGTCAGCGGCAAGATCCCTTCGCAGGCCTTCTATTCGGCTTTCGGCGATCCGCGTACGGGGGCTTACAACGCTGCCGCCGTGTCGCAGTTCCTGTCGCAGGCCGCTTCCGACGCCCGCGCGCAACAGGCGTGGAACGACCTGAACGAGCAGGCCCGGCTGGAACGCGCCGTGCAGAAATACGCCACGCTGATCGGCAAGGGCGCCTATGTCAACAAACTCGAAATCGAGGACGGTGTCGATGCGGCCAACCAGGTCTTCGGCGGGAAGTACGTCGCCAAGCGTTATTCGTCGGTGCCCGATTCGCTGGTGAGCGTCTCGTCGGGCGAGATCAAGTCGTTCTACAACGCCCATAAGGAGATGTTCAAGCAGTCGCCGTCGCGCACGCTGTCGTACGTGGTCTTCGAGGTGAACGCTACGGACGACGATATGCTGAACCTCGAAAAGGAGGTGCGCGCCGTCGGCGAGAAGTTCGACGCCGCGGAGGACGTGAAACTCTTCGTGCGTCAGGATCGCCACGGCGAGATCGCCGACCGTTATGTGACGGCGGCGCAGCTGGGCGAACAGGCCGAGGCGCTCGTCGCGGGCAAGATGTTCGGCCCTGAGTTGAAGAACAACGTCTGGACGATGGCCCGTGTGGTGGAGAGCCGCATGGCTCCCGATACGCTCGGTCTGAAAATGATCGTGCTTCCGTATACCGCCGAGAAACTGGCCGACAGTCTCAAAACGGTGGCGACGAGTGAGAATTTCGCCGATCTGTCGCGTCAGTATTCGGCCAACGAGGAGTTGGCCGCCGCAGGCGGCGAGGTGGGCGTCTACCCCTTCTCGGCCTTCAATACCGTAATGGCCGAAGCGCTTTCGGACGCCAGAAAGGGCGACGTGGTGAAGGTGATGAGCGGCGACGCCATCCAGCTCGTCAATGTTTACCGTGCCGACAAACCCTCGAAACATTACAAGGTGGCGACGGTAAGCTATCCCGTGGAGGCTTCGGCCGCAACGCTGCGCGACGTTCACAATCAGGCCAGCACCTTCGCCGTGAACGCCAAAGGTTCCGCCGCCGCGTTCAACGAGGCCGCCTCGAAGGCTGCCGTGACGCCGCGCATAGCGACGCTCAACATGGGTGACCGCTCGGTTCGCGGTCTGGAAGGTTCGCGTGAAGTGGCCCGCTGGGCCTACGGCGCGGACAAGGGCGACCTGTCGGAGATTTTCAAGGTCGGCAAGGACTATGTCGTGGCGCTGCTCACGGAGATTGACGACGACGAGTACGCTTCGGTGAAGAAGGCTGCCCCGCAGATTCAGAACCGCCTGCTGCGCGACAAGAAATACGACTATATCGTGAAGAACCTCTCCGATGCGTCGCTCGCAGGCGCCGCCGAGAGCTTCGGCAGCGAGGTGACCGATTTCAAGGACGTGACCTTCGGGTCGTTCTACATCGACGGTGCGGGTGTCGAGCCGGCGCTCGTGGGTGCGATCACCGAGACGACCGAGAAAGGCAAGGTTTCGGCTCCGGTCAAGGGCATTTCGGGCGTTTACCTCTTCGAGGTGACTGCGATCGATCCGGCCGAGCGGCAGCAGACGGCCGAGGACGAGAAGGTGCGTGCCGAAGCGATGGCCGAGGGAATGATGCAGCAGCGCCTCCTGCCGGCTTTGCAGGAGATGGCCGAGATGAAGGATTTGAGCGGCCGTTATTTCTGACGAAAATACCCGATTCGTAAAGTGGTCGGACTCACGTCGTGAGTCCGACCGCTTGCATTTCGTAGGTAAAAGCGGCCGGATTTTTATAAATATATAGGTAAGCGTTTATAATTTGTAGGAAAGCGTTATCTTTGCAGCAGATTTATGTTACGGATCGATCCGAAAAGACAACGGGTAACGGGTGGCATGGCGACTCTGTTTTTCGGAGCCAGATGCCGTAGACGAATGGAAATCGCCCTTTTTATTAATCTAAACTTATACTTATGAGGAAACTTGTCTTTTTATTTTTGTCGCTGTTCGCATTCTGTACGGCTTCGGCACAGGTGACGACGTCGAGCATGAGCGGTCGCGTCGCCGACACCGACGGCCAGCCGATCATCGGTGCGACGATCGTCGCCGTGCATACGCCGACGGGTACGCAGTATGCTACGGCATCGACACGCAACGGCCAGTTCAACTTGGGCGGTATGCGTGTGGGAGGTCCTTACGATGTGGAGGTCAGCTTTATCGGCTGCAATACGGAAAAGATCGAGGGAATCTATCTGACCATCGGCGAGGAGGCTACGTTGGACTTCGTGTTGCGCGAAGACTCGCAGTCGATCGGCGAAGTGGTGGTCGTAGGCAAGGCCAATCCGGTCTTCAATGCCAACCGCACGGGCGCGCAGGAGGTCGTGACGCTCGAAATGATGGAGAAACTGCCTACGACGAGTCGTTCGCTCGATGAATTCGTCAAACTGACGCCCATGTCGAGCGGTAAGAATTTCGCCGGTACGTCGTATCGTTTCAACAACGTGACCGTCGACGGTGCGTCGTTCAACAACTCGTTCGGCCTGTCGTCGGCGCTGGGCGCCCAGGGTACGGAGCCCATCTCGCTCGAATCGATCGAGCAGGTGCAGGTGATGATCGCTCCCTACGACGTGCGCAACGGCGGCTTTACGGGCGGCGGTATCAACTCGGTGACCAAGTCGGGTACCAACGAGTGGCACGCTTCGGCCTATATGTATACCAAGAGTCCCGAGTTGCAGGGCCGCCGCGTGCGCGACTATGTCGGTCAGGTGTCGGAGTTCTCCAATCGTCAGTACGGTGTGAGCCTGAGCGGCCCGATCGTGAAGAACAAGCTCTTCTTCTTCGTCAACGGCGAGCTGGACCGTCAGGACGAACCGATCTCGAACCGTCTGGCCGATTCGCGTGTCTCGGCCGCCGATCTGGACGATCTGGCCAAGTTTCTCGGCGATCAGTTCAACTACAATCCGGGCGGTTACGATCTGTCGAAGACCGAGACGCGGGCCGATCGTCTTACGGCGCGTATCGACTGGAATATCAACGATCGGAATACCTTCTCGTTGAAGTACTACTACCTGAAATCCTATAATACGAACGCACCTTCGACGTCGGGCGCTCCTGCCAACGGACGCGGCCCCAACGCCTATGCCATGCCCTTCTCGTCGAGCTACTACCGCACGAACAACAATTTCAACATCGTCATGGCCGATTGGAACTCGACGATCAACGACCACATGTCCAACACGTTGAAGGTGGGCTACTCGCGTCTGCGCGACTATCGCGACATGGACGGCGGTTTCTTCCCGCAGGTCGACATCCTCAAAGACGGATCGAGCTATACGGTCTTCGGTACCGAGGCCAACTCCTACAACAACCAGCTCGATACCGACATCTTCCAGATTCAGGACAACTTCACGATGAACTACGGCCGTCACCAGATCACCGTCGGCACGCAGTCGGACTATCGTACGTTCAAGAACGGCTTCGCGCAGAACTATCCGGGCTCGTGGGTCTTCTCGTCGATCGACGACTTCAAGTTCAACGTGCTGGCCGCGAAGGATTACATGGCTTCGCACGGCAATATGAACGGATTCGATATTCGCACGTATGATCCTGCGAAGTGGGGCCTCAATCCCGTCAACGGCGGTCTTGCCAACAGTGCAGGTACGGGGCAGACGAAGTTCCAGCAGCGCTATCCGCTTACTCCCGACGGCAGTTTCCCCTTCGCCGAAGTCGACGTATTGCAACTCGGCTTCTATGTGCAGGACAAGTGGACGCCCAGCAACCGCTTCTCGCTGACCTACGGTCTGCGTGTCGACATGCCGATTTTCCTGACCGACTTGCAGGAGAATCCCGCGGTCGCAGCCAACACCTATCGGGATGGCATCAAGATCGACGTCTCGAAATATCCGGGCGTGCATCCGCAGTTCTCGCCGCGCGTGGGCTTCAACTGGAAACCGCTCGAAGACGGTTCGTTGCAGTTGCGCGGCGGTACGGGTCTCTTCACGGGTACGCCTCCCTATGTCTGGATTTCGAATCAGGCGGGTAACAACGGCCGTCTGTTTGGAAGTGTTCCCGAGTATGTCGGCAAGATTGACGGTGTCGCTTATGACAATCGTCATCAGTTGGGCTTTACTGGAAATATACAGCAATACTGGCCAGCATCGGATGAACCCGTGAAGAGCGATATCGCCATTACCGATCCCGATTTCAAGTATCCGATGCTGTGGAAGAGCAACCTTGCGCTCGACTACAAGTGGCGCGGCTGGGTCTTCACGCTCGAAGCGCTCTACACGAAGGATGTCAATGCGATCTACCATGACAACATCGGTATCGAAGTGGCTGAGGGCAAGTCTGTCAATGATGGCGGCAAGGGTCAACGCACTGCCTTCACCGGTAATTATCTGGCGGATAATACCTACAACGTCGTGATGCTTCGCAATACGAACAAGGGCTACTCGTTCTACACCACGCTCCAAATCCAGAAGGAGTTCGTGCAGGGGCCGCTGCGCGGTCTCTACCTCAATGGATCGTATACGATGGGTACGGCGCGCAGCGTGACCGACGGTACGTCGTCGGTGGCTACGTCGGCCTGGAAATATACGCAGAAGGTGGCTGTCAACAGCGAGGAGCTGGGCTATTCGGCCGGCTCGTTCGACGGGCGGCTGTTGTTGAGCGCCTTCTACACGGCACGCTGGGGCAAGCACGGTGCGACCAACTTCGGTCTGGTCTACCAGCGTTACCGTCCTTTCCGCTTCTCCTACTGCTACGGCGGCGACGCCAACGGCGACGGTCAGACGGCCAACGACCTGATCTACGTGCCGGCCAACCGCGACGAAGCGGTCGGCCATCTGGTTTCCGACGGTTTCGCCGACAACAACGGCAACATGGCCGGTGACAAGGATTTCGACGAGGCGCAGGCCTGGGAGAATGCCTGGCAGGCGATGGACAAGTTCATCGAGCAGGACGCCTATCTGAGCAAGCACCGCGGCGAGTACACTAAGCGCAACGGCGCCGTGGCACCCTTCGCCAATCAGTTCGACCTGAGCATTTCGCACGACATCATCGTTCCGCAGCGCAACGGTCGCGAGCACAAGTTGCGATTCAGTTTCAACATCGACAACTTCCTCAACCTGCTCAACCGCAACTGGGGTGTAAGCTACTCGCAGTATCTGGGGACGAACGGTCAGCAGTATCAGTTCTTGTCCGTCACGCAGAAGCCGACGGCGGCCAACGACTATACGCTTCAATACAAGATGACCAACGGATTGAAGGACATCTACGGCAACGACATTTCGCTGGATCGTACCTACAAACCCGATATCGGTTCCTATTGGACGATGCAGTTCGGTATCAAATATATGTTCTAAGCGGAGGAATCCGTCTGCAAACATGAAGGGGCGTCACATCAGTGACGCCCCTTCGTTGTCGTTTCTCTGCGGGATCAGGACTCGGCGGCGGGGAGTTTGAGCAGCAGCTCGCCGATGGCTTCGCGCAGCGTCTCCTTCGGCAATGCCCCGGTAGCCATCTGCGGCATTCCCCGGGCGGGGATGAAGAGCAGCGTGGGGACGGAGCGCACGCCGAAGGCTGCGGCCAGCTCCTGTTCGCGGTCGATGTCGACCTTGTAGATATCCACTTCGCCGGCGTACTCCTCGGAGAGCTCTTCCAGGATCGGTGCGAGCGTGCGGCAGAGGCCGCACCAGGTCGCATAGAAGTCGACGATGGCCGGTCGCGAGCCCAGATAGTGCCATTCGGAGATGGCGGAGTCGAGGTTGGCGATTTTTTCCGAGAATTCGGTTTTGGTCAGTTGCGTGATTGCCATGATTGCGGTTGTTTTGCGGTTATTGTACGGGAACTTCTTCGAGCTCTTCCTGCGGCAGCGGCCGCGTGCAGAAGAACCAGTCGTAACACTGCGTCCCTTCGTCGGGACGGGTCATGCGCTCTTCGGCAGCGGCCGACGACGAGGCGGTGGGCACGATCGCTTCGTCGCCCGGATGCCAGTCGGCGGGCAGCGCCACGTTGAAGCGGTCGACGGTTTGCAGGCCGACGAGCACGCGTTTGATCTCGTCGAAGTTACGGCCCAGCGCCAGCGGATAGTAGATCACGGCGCGGATCGTGGCGTCGGGGTCGATGAAGAAGACGGCTCGGACGGCCGACGTCGAACTTTCGCCCGGCTGGATCATGCCGTAGAGGTTGGCGACTTTCATCCGCAGATCGGCGATCAGCGGGAAGCGCACCTCGACGTGCTGCATTCCGCGGTAGACGATCTTGTCGCGGATCGTGCGCAGCCATGCGATGTGGCTGTACAGTCCGTCGACCGAGAGTCCGACGAGCTGGCAGTTGAGCGCTTCGAATTCGTCGCTGCGCGCCGCGAAGGTCATGAATTCGGAGGTACAGACGGGCGTGAAGTCCGACGGGTGGCTGAAAAGGATGATCCAGCGTCCGGCATAATCTTCCGGAAAGCGGATCGGGCCTTGCGTAGTGACGGCCTCGAACGACGGGGCCTTGTCGCCGATGCGCGGCAGGGGAGTGGTGTTCAGATTTTCCATATCGTCTCTTTTTTTAACGGTGTGACGCGGCGGTCGACCGGAAGAAACTCTCTGGAAGTAGCGAGGCGGCCTCAGAAGCGGCGGGTGTAGGCGTGGCAGTAGGGGAGCGTTCCCCGGCGGCGGTAGTAGTCCTGGTGACAGGTTTCGGCGGGCCAGAAGGGGCCGGCCGGCGTCACGCGCGTGGCGACGCGGTAACCTTTGCTGCGGAGCAGGGCGATGAGCCGTTCGGCCACGGCGCGTTGTTCGGGCGAGGTGTAGAAGATTTCGGAGCGGTACTGGTCGCCGATGTCGGGCCCTTGGCGGTCGATCTGCGTAGGATCGTGGATCTCGAAGAAGAGACGTGCGAGCGTTTCGTAGGAGACCTTCGACGTATCGAAGGTCACGCGCACCGCTTCGGCGTGTCCCGTGGTATGGCTGCACACCTCCTCGTAGGTAGGGCGGTCGGTGCGGCCGCCGGTGTAACCCGCTTCGACCGAGAGGACGCCGGGCTGTTGTTCCAGCAGGTATTCCACGCCCCAGAAACAGCCGCCGGCGAAGATCGCCGTTTCGGTCGTGGCGGCCGCCTCGGAGGAGGTTCGGTCGGACGGCTCCGCGGCCGGCACGAAGTCGAGCGAGAGGGAGTTGACGCAGTGGCGCGTATTCTTGTCGGTAAAGCGTTCACCCGTGAAGACATGCCCCAGATGCGCCCCGCAGCGGGCGCAGGTGATCTCGGTGCGGCGGCCGTCGGCGTCGGGCGTGCGGTGTACCGCACCTGCGATCTCGTCGTCGAAGGCGGGCCAGCCGCACCCCGCATCGAACTTGTCCTCCGAACGGTAGAGCGGCGCGCCGCACTGGCGGCAGCGGTAGAGGCCGCGCTCGCTGTGCTTGTAGTATTTTCCCGTGAAGGGAGCCTCGGTTCCCTTGTCGACGATGATCCGGCGTTCGTCGGGTGTGAGCGGTTTCATGGTTTGTGCATTTACCGTGAGGAGAATTCCCATGAGGGCGATTCCCCCTGCGATGATTCGTTTCATAACGCTCTGTCGGATGTGCAACAATCGCGCCGTGCGCGCCCTACAACAGCGATATTGCGCCTTGCACGGCGTAGAGGACAGCCACGTAGCGCAGCGCCTTGCCCGCGAACATGGCCAGCGTGGTGATCCACACGTTGCTGCGCATGAGTCCCAGCAGGATGGCGATCGCTTCGCCGACGTAGGGCAAGAAGGCGAAAAAGGCGCTCCATGCCCCCTTTCCTGCGAGGAAGCGTCCGGCACGGTCGAGTTGTTTTTCGCCGATGCCGAGGTAGCGGCCGAACCATTCGCGTTTGCCCAGATGACCGATCCAGTAGCAGGTCATGCCGCCTGCGGTGTTGCCCGTGGCGGCTGCCAGCAGGCAGAGTGCGGGGTCGAGTCCCAAGCGGACGAGTACGACCATCACCGCTTCCGAACTGAACGGGACGATGCTCCCCGCCACGAAGGCCGAGAGGAAAAGTCCCCAATAGCCCCAGTCGATGCAGAGCTGCGTGGCCGTGTCCAGAAATCCTTCCATGTCATTCGTCGCTTTGTTGCGGCAGGTCGTCGAGCAGTGCCGTCAGCGAGTCGTAGAGCGGCACGCCGTAGCGCCGGCAGGTGATGCGCACGTTGTCGTAGCGGTAGTAGTCGGGGCTGCACGCCACGAACAGCTTGCCCGAACGGGCGTAAAGTCCCATTTCGAGCAGCGAGATCGGCGAGCGGCTGTCGCCCAGCAGATTCATTACGATGAGGTCGGCCGCTTCGAGGTGCGCCAGCTCCCACGCGACCTGATACTCCATTTCGGCCGGCGAGGCATGGAACTCCCGACGGCGGGGGTTGAAGAAGAGCCAGCGGCCGCCGATGCTGTCGCGGAAGCGGGCGACGAGAGCCTCGGTGCGGCTGTACATCTCCGTGGACTTCTGTCCGATGCCGGAGATGATGAGCGGCGTGCGCGCCTCGTCGATGAGGATGGAGTCCACCTCGTCCACGATGGCGAAAGCGTGGCCGCGCTGCACCAGTTCGGAGGAGAAGAGCGCCATGTTGTCGCGCAGGTAGTCGAAGCCCATCTCATTGTTGGTGCCGTAGGTGATGTCGGCGGCGTAGGCCGCGCGGCGCTCGTCGCTCGTGAGGTCATGGACGATCAGGCCCACGCTCAGGCCGAGGAAGCGGTGCACCTTGCCCATCCACTCGCTGTCGCGCTTGGCAAGGTAGTCGTTCACCGTGACGATGTGCACACCGTTGCCGGTGAGCGCGTTGAGGTAAGCGGGGAGTGTGGCGACGAGCGTTTTGCCCTCGCCGGTCTTCATCTCGGCGATGCGCCCCTGATGGAGCACGATGCCGCCGATGAGCTGCACGCGGTAGGGATACAGTCCCAGCACGCGGCCGGCGGCCTCGCGTACGGCGGCGAAGGCCTCGGGCAGGATGTCATCGAGCGTTTCGCCGTTGGCGAGCCGCGCCTTGAATTCCGGCGTCTTGGCGCGCAACTCCTCGTCCGTCAGAGCGCGGTACTCGTCCGCCATCGCCTCGATCTTATCGACGATCGGATAAATGCTCTTGAGCTCCCGCTCGGAGTAGGTGCCGAAGAGCTTGGTGATCAGTCCCATATCAAAAACTTCCTTTCACGGAAAATCGAAATACTTTTGCAAAAAAGCATAAAAATACTTCTATAGTATAGCACGCCCTGCCCGGATATGCAAAGGAAAAATGCGCGGGAATGTGAACGGACGGTAAATTTCCGCACAATATGATGCCTGTGTGCCTTGCAAGCGGGTGCGGCGTGTGTTAAGATAGAGAAACCACAAAGCAAGAGACCCACAGCGAAAGACATCGGAGGATTTTACGATGAAACTGCATTTTTACGGCGCGGACCGCTGCGTGACCGGCTCGTGCCACTGTCTGGAGATCAACGGCAAGCGCATCCTGGTGGACTGCGGCTTACAGCAGGGGCGCGACGAGCTGGACAACGCCGTGTTCGCCTTCAACCCCGGCGACATCGACATCCTGCTCGTCACCCACGCGCACATCGACCACACGGGGCGTATCCCCCTAATGGTCAAGCGCGGCTTTACCGGACGCATCCTGACCACCCGTGTGACCGCCGACCTCATGCGCATCATGCTGCTCGACTCCGCTCATATTCAAGAGAGCGACGCCGAGTACCGCAACCGCAAGGGTCAGCGCGCGGGGCGCGAGCCGGTCGAGCCGCTCTACACCGCCGAGGATGCGATGAATGTCTTTAAGTTCCTCACCGTCTGCGAATACGGCCAGAGCGTCGAGCTGTGCGAGGGCGTGAGCGCAGTCTTTACCGACGCGGGGCATCTGCTCGGCTCGGCCTCCATCACGCTGGAGCTCACGGAGGGCGGCGTGCACAAGACGCTCGTTTTCTCCGGCGATATCGGCAACGTCGACCAGCCCATCATCCGCGACCCGCAGCTTCTCAAAAAGGCCGACTACGTCGTGATGGAGTCGACCTACGGCGACCGCAACCACACCGAGGTCTGGAGCTATACCGACGAGCTTGCCGAGATCATCGACGAAACGCTCGGCAAGGGCGGCAACGTTGTGATTCCGTCGTTCGCTGTGGGCCGTACGCAGGAGCTTTTGTACTTTATCCGCGAGATCAAGGATCAAAAGCTCGTCAAATCGACGCCGAACTTCCCTGTGTACATCGACTCGCCCCTTGCCAAGGCGGCGACGACTGTGTTCTGCGGCGACCTGCACGGCTATCTCGACGAGCAGGCGCTCGAGCTTGTGAAGGACGGCACGCACATGTTCACCTTCCCGAACCTCAACCTGGTTGAGTCGAGCGAGGAATCGAAGATGCTCAACATGGACTCGACGCCCAAGGTCATCATTTCCGCCTCCGGCATGTGCGACGCGGGCCGTATCCGCCATCACCTCAAGCACAACCTCTGGCGCGCGAACAGCGCGGTCGTGTTCGTCGGCTTCCAGTCGCCCGGCACGCTGGGCCGCAGATTGCTCGACGGCGTTGAAAAGGTCAAGCTCTTCGGCGAGGAGATCGCCGTCAAGGCGAAGATCGTCAACTTCCAGGGCCTGTCGTCCCACGCCGATCACGATCATCTCGTCCAGTGGATCAAGGCATTCGACCCGAAGCCGACGCACGTGTTTGTTGTCCACGGCGACGAGGACGTTGCGCCCGTGTTTGCCGAAGAGCTCAATTCCCTCGGCTTCCATGCGCACGCGGCCAAATTTACCGAGTGCTACGACCTCGCTGCGAACGAAATGGTCAGCGAGGGCTACATTTCCGAGCGCAAGCGCACGGCGCAGAAGTCCCGCGCCGACAACCTCTACGCCAAGCTCGTGGCGGCAGCGGAGTCGCTGCTTGAGTTTGCCAAGCGCTGCAAGGGCAGACCCAACAAGGACATTTCTGCGCTCACCGGACAGATCATCAGCCTGATCGAGCGCTTCCGCGAGTGATTTGAGATACACAACAAAAGGTACTTCGCGCGACAAAAGCGCGAAGTACCTTTTCTGAGAGGAGAAGACGATGGAGCTTGCCAAAAATCAGGAGCATACCGTCACCATCGAGGGCTATGGCGAGGGCGGCATGGGCGTTGCGCGCATCGACGGGCGCGTCGTGTTCGTCCACGGCGCGCTGCGCGGCGAGAAGTGCCGCGTGCTCATCTTAAAGACGCTCAAGAGCGTCGCCTTTGCCAAAGTGCTTGAGGTGCTCGAGCCGTCGAGCGAGCGCATCACGCCGGACTGCCCGTACTTCCCGCGCTGCGGCGGCTGCACGTACCGCCACATCCGCTATGAAGAGGAGCTGCGGCTGAAAAAGCAGCGCGTGCAGGACAATTTGTCCCGCATCGGCGGCAGTGATGTGACCGTCGAAGAAATTTTAGGCGCGCAGGACACGCTGCGCTACCGCAACAAGGCGCAGTACCCTGTGTCAAAGGACGGCGCGGTCGGCTTTTACCGCGCCCGCACGCACGAGGTCATTGAGTGTGAGCACTGCTTATTGGTCAAGCCCGAGGCCGACGCCGCGGCGGAGGCGCTGCGCGAATATATGCAGTCCTGCCGCGTCGCGGGCTATGACGAAAAGACGGGCCGCGGCCTTGTCCGCCATCTCTACATTCGCTCGAACGCGGCGGGGGAGAGCCTTGTCTGCGTGCTCGTGAACGGAGATAAATTGCCAAAAGAAGACCGGCTTGTCACGCTCCTGCGCGATGCGTGCCCGAAGTGCACCGGCATCGTGCTGGGCACGAACACGAAAAAGGGCAACGTCATCCTTGGCGACCGCTACCGCACGCTCTGGGGGAGCGACCGGCTTGAGGATACGCTCTGCGGCAAGACGTTCCGGCTGAGTGTGCCGTCGTTTTATCAGGTCAACCGCGTACAGGCCGAACGGCTCTACGCGAAAGCCATCGAATTTGCGGGCCTCACGGGGCAGGAGACGGTGCTCGACCTCTACTGCGGCGCGGGCACGATCACGCTCGCACTGTCGGATCACGCGAAGAAAGTCCTCGGTGCGGAGATCGTTCCCGAGGCCATCGACGACGCGCGCGAAAACGCCGCGCGCAACGGCGTTAAAAACGCGGAGTTTTTCTGCGGCGATGCGTCCGATGTGGCAAAAAAGCTCGCGCGCGAAAACCTGCGCCCCGACGTCATTACCGTCGACCCGCCGCGCAAGGGCTTGGCCGCCGACGTGGTGGAGAGCATCGCCGAGATGCAGCCGCAGCGGGTCGTATACGTCTCGTGCGACAGCGCGACCATGGCGCGCGACGTGAAGCGCTTAGCAGACCTCGGCTACACCGCCCAGCGCGCCTGCGCAGTGGACATGTTCCCAAGGGCGGATCACGTTGAGACGGTTGTCTTGCTTTCCAAGGGAGAGGTCGACTCGAAAAAGATTCGGGTTGAGTTCTCTTTGGAAGATATGGATATGTCCGAATTTCAGGATGGGGCAACCTACACCCAGATCAAAGACTATGTGCTGGAGCATAGCGGGTTAAAGGTATCCAATCTTTATATCTCACAGATTAAGAGGAAATGTGGGATTGAAGTTGGCAAGAATTACAATTTGCCGAAGTCCGAGGATTCCAGACAGCCCATGTGTCCGCCGGAAAAAGAGAAAGCAATCCGAGAAGCATTCAAATATTTTGGGATGATCTAACATCTCGCAAAATGGAGGTTTCTTATGGATAGATTGATTTCTTGTGAGTTTAACATGGATACCGCTTGTGTGGAACTGAAATTCTTAGATGGCAGCATGATTGCCATTGATACCATCGCCGTGGAGAATGAGGTTGCTGACAATATGTATCAACGGTCAGAACTGGATTATCTAATCTACAATGATCCGGTTGGATATGCAGACTTGATCTTGAACGGTGATCCCGAAATTTATCTAAAAACTGTAACTGAATGTAAACCCTTAGATTAAAACTCAGCCCTCTGCCTTTTCCTTGGCAGAGGGCCGTTTTTTGCTTAACAGTTATTGAGCATCCCTTAATTGCTCTACAACACTGCATTTCGCTGCATTGTCATACATCATGCAAGGAATCAGCCACCCCAGCAGAAGAAATACCGGAATTGTCAGCAGGACAGGCAGAATGGTGAATCGATACTCAAAGAACCAGAACATACTGCCCAGCATTTTTCCTGCAAGAGGTCCCACCGCCAGCGACAGAATAAAGGCCGCCGATACGGAGGACATTGCGTAAAACAATCCCTCGTAGATCAGCATGGTTTTGAGCTGCCGGTTCGTCATTCCTACAGCCTGAAGCACAGCAAATTCACGGCGGCGGGAAAGGATACCGGTCATCATGGCGTTGGAGAAATTTAGAACACCCACAAGTCCAATGATGGCACAGAGCAATCCGCCCAACAGCAGAAACATATTCTGAAAGTCTTCAAATTCGGCTCGGAGTGTTGCTTTGCTTTCATACATCAATTCGGACAAGTCATTCGCAGTCAAATCAGTAAGATAATTCTCCGCAGATGCTTCTGCCTTATCATCAGGAGTATCGAACAGATAAAACATCGGGATACTCTCATGCTGGCTGTCATTATTTAGCTTTTCGATAGGAAGCACAAAACTGTAGCCTGTTGTATAATAGCGGAAACTCATAGAGTGTGGCACTGTGACATAAGCACATACTGTATATTCTACATCATGGCTTTCTGAAATCTGAAACTGTATATATTTCGATGGCGTGTTTTCATCGCAAAGGTTTCCGGTACGGCTGTCAATATCATGCCCGTCATCAATATAGGTTATGGTCTGAATAGAACCTACAGGCGGGTAAAAATCAAGATTACTTACGTTGCCATAATCATCTGTAAGGACTACTACAGCGATTGCTTTTGAATCCTCTTGGAACATAGGGGATATGTCGCCCTCAACCACAGTTAGTTTCTCAAACAGAGATTCATCCAAACCTTCGATCAATGCACGCTGGCTCACAAGATCATCACGACGATTTTGCTGTTCCAAGAGGGCTTTTGCATTTTCCTCGGATGTATAGTGCATCATGTCCTGTAGCCAGCGTTCCTCACTCATCCAGCCATATGGCTTATAGCCCGTCAGCTTGTAACCACACCCAGAAAGGGACGGAGAAATATTGGTTTCAATTTGCTCAATTTGTTCCTGAGAGATAAAGCTGCCAGAGCGACTATAACGAAAATAGTCCGTAGAGCTTACAATAAAGTCCGCACAGGTCTGCTTTGCAAGATACTTTTCCATATCAAAGCCCCCGGTAAAAGTGACCAGAATATTGAGAAGCACCACGGAAAGCGAAAGAGAGATAACCACAAGGATAGTCTTTCTTTTATTTCGCCCCAAATTAGCAAAAGCCATTTGATGTACTTTTGCGCCATGGGTAGTACAGTGTTTCTTTTTGCTCCTTACAATTTCAGTGTACTTTGTTGCTTCTACTGGAGAAACTTTTGCAGCGATCTTACCCGGACGGGAACAGGACAGCAAAACTGTAATTAGCGCAAACAGAGCAGACGCAAAGAAAATCAACGGTGAAGTGCTGACGGTGGAAACGCCGACACCAAAAGTGGTTCGTGCCATTACGACTGGCGTCAGAGATGCACCGAAACCATATCCCAACAGCAATCCAATCGGAATGCCTACAACGCACAGAAATAGTGCCTGTTGGCGTATGATGCGCCGCAACTGCCGGGGTGTGACACCAATGGTTTTCAGCAAACCATAGAATCGAATATCTCCGGTAACGGAAATCTGAAATATGTTGTAGATAATCAGATAACCTGTGAAGATTACCAACGTAAGGAAAGCGACAATCGCAATTAGTATGGATGCATCTATGCTTTCGCCAAGCTGTGAAGAAGTGTAGCCCCAGTTTACACCGATGCGTACAAGTTCCCCTTCACCTGTTTCATCCCAAGCATACCCTAAGTCCAGATCCACCTGCTCCATCTGAGCACGGATGTTCATGCTGGATGCCAGCATCACATTCAAATCAATACGGAACGGTTCCAGTCCATTGGACACAGCTTCCGATTCTATTTCTTTTGCGTATTCTTCACTGATATTGATATAGTGAACAGGACTTATATCATCATATTCCCACCATCCCGTCAGAGTAAATGTATCTGTTTTCTCATAAGGCATTTGGGATAAAGCACCAACCGTATAGGTAAGTTCAATTTCTGCTCCTAACTTCGGCTCAATACCCAGAAGTTTCAAGGCATTTGTGTCCATGGCGATTTCTTTGCCGCTCTGAGGCATGTGTCCGGTGGTAGGTTTGGCAAAGCTCCATTTGGTGCAGTTGGCATCCATAAAACTGACTTCGGCAGGTACTTTGGCAAATGCACCGCTGTCTATATAGCCGGTACTGATGCGCTTGCCGATTTCCTTTATATTTGAATGGGCGGCAATCTTTTGAATCTGTTTTTCTGTCACTTCCTTAAAGGTTCCATGACAGTACCCACCCACCTGACGGAAGGTGTAATTCTCATAGCTGGAATTTATGGACATTATTATGGTAAACAGAGAGGTAAATAGCAGCGTTGTCAGCGCAATGGCAATGATTGCAATGATATTACGCTTACGGGATGCCCATAAAGAACGCCAGCTTAATTTCCAAATACATTTTCTGTTTTTGACATTCATCGTAGCCACCTCCCGTTAGTTCTGGGAGACGATCCGACCATCTTCGATACGGATAATGCGGTCTGCCATCTGCGCAATTTCTTCGTTGTGAGTGATCATTACGATTGTCTGGGCGAACTTTTGACTGGTGACTTTCAAAAGGCTCAATACATCCTGGCTGGTTTTGGAATCCAGATTGCCGGTGGGTTCATCTGCCAGAATGATAGCGGGTGCTGCCGCCAGCGCACGGGCAATGGCTACTCGCTGCTGTTGACCGCCTGAGAGCTGATTGGGCAGCGCATCCAGACGATCATCCAGCCCAAGTGTCTGTACAATCTGCTGTACGAAATCCTTATTGACCTTGCCACCGTCCAGCTCAATGGGTAGAACAATATTTTCATACACATTCAGCACCGGAACAAGATTATATGCTTGGAACACAAAGCCGATTTTCCTGCGGCGGAAGATGGTCAGCGCTTCCTCCTTCAGGGAGAAAATATCCTGTCCGTCCACCATGACCGTGCCACTTGTAGGGCGATCCAGCCCGCCCAGCATGTGCAGCAGCGTGGATTTGCCGGAGCCGGATGTGCCGACAATTGCAACAAATTCGCCCTTCTTTACACTTAAATCAACTCCATCCAACGCATGAACTGCGTTATTGCCGGAGCCATAAATCTTTTTCAGGTTTTTTGCCTGTAAAACTTCCATAAATGAGTACCTCCATGAAAAAATCTGTATGTATGAAAGGAAATGATCCTTTGATACATACAGATTATCGCATAGGAATCTTTCCACATTCTTTCCGGCGGAAAATGAAATCTAACAGTTTTGATAGAATTGTTGTTATTTCGGCAGAAATATGGAAAACGTACTTCCTTTTCCCGGAACGGAAGCAACCTTGATATAACCGCCCTCGCCGGATATGATCTGTCGGGCAAGGTATAAGCCGATGCCGACCCCTTCCTGCTCCTGAACCGCCTTTGAGCGGTAAAAGCGAGCAAATATCTTCGCTTGCTCAGTTTCCGGTATGCCTGAACCGGTATCCGATATATCGATCCTTGCAAACATTTCATAGCTTACGGCAGAAATAGTAATGGTGCCATGCTCTGTATATTTGATGGCATTGTCTACGATATTCGCCAGCGCTTCCGCTGTCCATTTGAAGTCGAATACAGCAAAAGCATCGGTATCTTGCAGTCGCAAAGACAATCCTTTTTCAGAAGCCTTGGCGGCATATTGTTCTACTACGCTTTCAAGCAGCGGCTGCAGCGCTGCTTGCTGAGGGGAGAGTGAAATGATCCCGTTTTCCAGTCTGGAAAGCTTTACGAGAGAATCGATCAGAAATCGCAGCTTTTCCGATTGTTTGTACAGCGCCTCCACATTTGCCTTCGCCGATGCAGGCAGAGTTTCCTCCATCAGAAGCTCGCTGTATAACAGCAGGTTTGCAATCGGCGTTTTCGTCTGGTGGGAAATGTCCGCAATCAAGGTTTTGATTTTGTCTTTTTCCTGCGCTATGTTTTGAGAAG
>ERZ772865.1967-NODE-1967-length-19200-cov-16.853278_pt1 | contig 19200 bp, 13 predicted proteins | sample MGYA00512133_ERZ772865 | MGnify/ENA primary metagenome ERZ772865 (study PRJEB29015, sample SAMEA2737722) | human gut metagenome | biome: human gut; feature: human-associated habitat; material: faeces | place: China | collected 2012 ...
CCGAGTTTTCTCCCCGGAAAGGTGAGAATATCGCCAAAGGCTATCTGCAAGGCCGGTATGGGGCGATTCCGTTCATTGGAGGAAATGCAGTATGGGCAGAATAAAAGAACTCAGTCGCAAGCCTGCCCGAACCAGAAAGCGGAATCCTGTCGTATACCTCATCTGCGAAGGCAGTGAAACCGAGATTCGATATTTCAAACGTTTCCGCAGCCGGGGATGCAATATCGACATCATCCCGATTTCTTCCCAGTATAAGTCTGCTGACAGGCTTGTGCAGAAAGCCAAAGCCACTATGGGCAATAATCCCTACTATCCCGATGAAGGCGATTCCATCTGGTGCGTCTTTGATCGTGACGATAATTCCAACGAGGTACTTCTGCGTGCCAAACAATCTGCCACTAAAGAGGGATACCGTTTGGCCTATTCTAACCCATCTTTCGAGTTGTGGTTCCTACTGCACTTTGTAAATCAGCAGGCAGAGGTCGAGGATTGTCAGTCATTGATCCGCTTGCTGAAACAGCTGAACAGAATCCCTGATTATGAAAAGAATAAGGATTACTTTGACGTTTTGAAGCCTTTGCAGGCAACTGCGATTCAGCGAGCGAAAGCTCGTGCAGACCAAGTTCAGAAGCAGGGTCTCGAACCGATTTCACGGCAGAGCAATCCGTTGACAACGGTTTGGGAACTGGTAGAGTATTTGAACTCCAAGATTTGAACCGCATCAATTTGAAAATATAGCAAAGCCCACAGGATGAATATAAAATTCAGCTTGCGGGCTTTGCTATTTTGATAGAATCTTTATTTTTTTCAGCTGGAGTGTTTTTACTATTCGGAAAATTCTTTGCGGTAATCTGCGCAATTACGACAATCTTTTTTGTTGACCTAGATAGCGTACTGCAAATAGCTTTTTCCACCATTTGATTAATAGCTACTACAGTTGTAGCCAATAAGATTATGGTGCTTTCGATGACATTGCCACAATAACTGCAACAGACCTTATCAGATAAAAATGCTCCTCATTTTCCGCAAATTCATCATACCGGACCATATTTTTGCAATTCTTTTTTCAACTTCGCCGCATGTTTGTATGCACGACCCAAATTATAACTATTATCTTGCAATCGGCGGCTTATACTTCTGGCTCGTCTCAAATATCCAATATGCGCATGCCTATCCTGAAGATAGTAATCTAGATATTTCATAGCCAATATCGTTATACACTGAAAATACTGCTGATCCTCAATGTTTTGTAGTTCAAATGCAGATTTCCCCTCTTCTAACCAACGAATTGAATTTTCTATATCTTTTTGATCGGAGAGGAACTGACCATATAACCATAATAATGCAGCATATGATTTTGTATTTTGAATTGCAGAATATTGATCTACTGTCTTTATTGTATAAATTGCATTTAGATAGCTTTCGTTTATTTCATCAGTATGTAATACCTTTAGCGTCTTTGAATCGTCAATAAGTTTTAAAATTCGAGCCTTTTGATATTTCATAAATGGATGTGCAGTTATTCGCTCACTCTCTTCACTTTTTTTAATAAACAGTTCCAGCATTGCTTGAACCTTAAACTTACTACCATGATCACATTCAATTTTTGTTTGACCATAGAGATCATACATATCTGCTGCTGCAATTTTGTCACTATCCGTAACAATATACCAATCTTTTATTATCTTTTGTAGCTCAGGACGTTCTTTCATGCTACGATCCAAGTTTTCTAACGATAAAGATATTTTTCTCTGTCTTGTCTCGATCTCTTTGGAAAGTGTATCGTATGTTTCAGCATCTGGTATAAATCTTTGAATAATATATGTCTCTGCAAATTGGTTCAAGGAATACAATGTACCTTTTCGCTCGACAATCAGGTAATTACACAGCGTGTCAACAGCTAATTCCACTTCAGGATATGTGTATTCAGTTAGAAGGCATACAGTTGATAAATCAATTCCCTCATTAGGAATAATCGCAAAAACTTTTAGAATCTTATAGAACAAGTCTGTGTCTACAAAAACAGATTCTATTTGTTCAAAAGTATCCTTATACATAAAATCGCTAATTGCCTCATATGCATTAGGCGCAAGTTGTTCAATATTTACACGAATTCGTTTCCATGCATTTGTATTTGAAAAATCCGCTTTTAATCCACTTATATCTATTAGTCGCTTGCTCAATCGTCTTAGACATAAGACCAGCACTAATGTGTTTCCTTTTGAAATGTTAAGGATTTCATCAACTTCCTCATCCGATAATTCGAGATCCAAATTATTTTCCTCTATATATTCGGAAACGAATTTTCTTCCCTCATCAGATTCAAAGCCTGCTAGTTTTTTATTTGACTCATATTCCTCGCTATTTCTGGACGTAATAATAAACTGCATTTCGGCTGGTGTTTGAAGCTCAATAAAGGATTTTACTTTCTTTCGATCTTCTATTGATAATGATTCCAAATTATCAATAACTATCAGGCCTTCTTTATGATAGCCTCTAAATGATTCTTTGCCGACTGCTTTATGCACAAGAGTTATTAATTCATCTGCAGTTTTGAAGTGTGATGATAATTGTTGTTCTGTAACTTTTCCAGTTTCTGCCCCAATCTTTAATTGACGTCTTTTAGCCGAAAAGAAAAACATATATTCTGGTTTATATTCGTTTGTTGTCAGTTCATCTTGGATGTCTTGAACTACTTGCTTGATTACCTCTATTACCAAAGCGGTTTTTCCTACTCCACCGTAACCGTATACACACCTCGAATGTTGTTTTCTTAAATCCTCTGGATTTCCATATATAAACGACTTCAATTCTGAAATTTCGACATCTCGACAGACAATTCTAGAATCCATATAAGGTGTTTCTTCCAGATTGTTTTTTTCTATCGGTATTATGCGTTTTCGATTCTGAAGCACATTAACCTCTGCTAGAATCTCCTCTTTGGATTTTTGCTTAAAAAACTTGTTATCTAAAAATGTGCAAATATCCCCAACAAACGCTAATACTGGTGCAAGGTGTTTGTCCTCTAATGTACGACAGCCAGGATGGTCTAATTTGTTTCTCGCATATCTATATCTATCTGCTAAATCGCAAAATCTATTATAACTCGAAAAAATCTGATAAAGATTTTGGAATTTACTTGTTAATGAAAATGTAACAATATTAAGTGCTCCCACCATCGGTATATCTATATCAGATGAAACAATTTCCTTTGTATTCAAGGCTACCGTGAATTTTTTGTACATACTCGATACATTGTCGTGTTTTGCCGCTTTTGGAAATACTTCTTTTAAAAAAGCCGGATCCACGCCTTGAAGATTTGAACTCTTTAGCAGGAGCGCATTTTCCAAATCTTTTTCTGTTGGATAATTCGAAATAAGAACGTCTGCAATATAATTTCTATATGGAATTTCAAAGCCCATTAGAAGTGTTCTAAACTGGTCATGCTGTTTAGTAGTCAAGTACATAATACTCCTCGCTTTCAATTTTATCTTTCATTGCCAAAGTTCTTTTCTCACATCAACTGCTTCTTGAATGTCATTGACACATTCTTCCAACTCTTTCCGAATAGTATGCTCCCAAAAGCGCAGAACAATCCAGCCTTGCTCAACAAGAGCTGCTGTAACTTCTCGATCTCGCTTCATGTTTCTCTCAATTTTGGGTATCCAGTAGTTTTGATTCGACTTGATTCGAGATTTTCTGTTTTCCCAGTCATAGCCATGCCAAAAATCGGAATCGCAAAACACGGCAATTCGATATTTTGTGATTACTATATCCGGTTTTCCTATTAAGCCTTTATAGTTTTTTCGGTATCGTATGCCTCTCTGCCATAGAGCTTTCCGCAACGCAAGTTCTATTGTTGTATCCTTGCTTCGGATTGCTCTCATATTTTTCTTTCTCTGTTCAGGTGTTAAATCATCCATAAATCAGGTCGAAGAATCGTCCTCTTGAACGTCATAATAAATCAAACCGTTCGGTAGCTTAATGTTGGGAACCCACAGTTCCTGTCCGCCCCAGCCTTTTTTGCCAGTAACCTTATACATTGTCAGCACAGTCGATGCTGTATGCTGGCCGCCCAATGCCCAATCATTCGGCGACAGCAATGCGCCAGTTCCTTGAGCAACATCTCTATTTCTGCGGACAATCAGCATTCCCTGTGCATTGGGCTTTTCAGACAGCATCATCTCAAGAATAGAGATAAAAGCTGTCACTCTAAAGTCGTCATCGGATTCAATGTGGGAAAGAATTTCCTTCATTATGCGAAGACTGACCTGATAAACAGGTTCATCTTCTGTAAAGGGAGCCAGCAACTTATCAAGTTGTTCAATCGTGTTATTGCTGGGATAGAATGGATAATAGTTGGTTCCACCGGAAATAGCCGCAACGTGCCGTTCGTCCAACACATTGCTGCGAGTCGGTTTCAGCCCACTCGGATAGTAAATTTTTATATGTTCAGTTCCACTCTCTACCTGTGCAATTAACGCATTGTTCGTTGCATTGATATCAGAGAACAGCTTATAAAGTGGTTCATCAATGTAGACCATCATCAATCCCGGATCGCGGTCATACCCGAACATCCGGCTGTGCTGCCACATTGTATCGGCCTGCGGCTTTTTGGCTGTTCTCGTGTAGTAGATTGTGTGCAGGGAAGGGAAAGTTACACCTCTACCGAGCGTGTTTCCACCAATGACTATATTGCTTCCTGTGGAATACTGCTCGCTGGCGATGCTGTTCTTTCCATTCATAATAAGAATTTTAACGGCATCGGTTAACAGTAACTCTTTGGCTTTTCCATAAGCATCCTCTCCGGATGCCTTTCGGTACTTTACGGGGGCAAGGGAATCATATACTGCCGAAAATTCTGTTTTGAAATCGTTGTCGATGTTATCTTTGCACCATTGAAGCTCTTTAGAAACCTCTCGCGCAAAGAGATCGTGAGATGCCTGACGGACACTCGGATGTACTAAGCAGTTTGAGACGCTCCCTCCGGCCAATTCAATCAGAGCAGACACAGCCAAATGCCTCAGAACCACATCATGTGCTGGGGTTTTGAGCGTTTCCAGATAGGTGATGCAGTTCGGCTTCGGCTTTGCGAAAAAGAAATCACCACCCAAGTAGCCGTTGCCCGGTGCAAAATAATAAGTAAAGTATGGATGCCAGCCGGACACTTGTGTCTGAAGCAGGATAGCCTGCGGCGTTCCAGTGACCTGAAGATAGATACTGCTCGATGCTCCGTTTTTTATACTGTCCAGATATCTATTTATCGAGGATTGTCGATTTCTGTTTATCAGCGTATTTAACGATGCTGCATCAGCCTCATCGTCCACAATAAACAATGGATTACCCTTCATAAAACCAGTCGATGCAAACACATTTGCCCATAACCGCAGGATGCGGCTGTTCTTTTTAAGCACGATAATAGCCGGTTTCATCAACGAGTTTTGGATAAACAGTCCAGAGTCATTCTCTCCACAGATACAGTACCCGGACAGATCGTTCTGTACACGTTCAAGCGTTTGCTGTTGAAGCACAACATTATCTGTTGTAAGCAACACGAAGGCCGGAAACCCCATATCGGTTGCTTTTGTAATAATTCCAAACATCTGCCCCGTCTTGCCAGATTGGACATTCCCGAACAAAAGACCAATGCGATGCTCACAGAAATTAAAGTCCTGAATATATTTGTCGCCAACCTCCGCCGCTGTCTGCTCAATCGACCGTGCCAAATCAATATTGCCCCTGTCAGTTATTGTTTTTAGATAAGTTTTTAAGTAATTCATTCTTGCTCATCCTCCGGTCCTTCTTTGAATGACAGAAGCCATACGTCAAGGGTGTTGCCATCTTCATGGATTTGGCAGTCGGTTTTTGTCAAAAGAAGTGAGTTACATCCGTACTCATCCAGCATTTCTTTCGTTATCATGCCCTGACGGTCATGATCCGCACTGGTATCGTTTACTGGAGTCACAAGACCTGCTGCGACCAACCGACCTTTTAGCCATCGGCCCAAAATCAGTTCATCTCCAACTGCACTGAACTGTTTATTATTTTGACTGGTTGTATGGCACTTAAATGCGTAACCATCATCAGTTATTACGACAAACGGAACATTTTTCTGCGGATAACCATACTTGGGTGTGCCATCTGGCTCACACCGAACAGCTGTGGAAACCGTAAACTGCGTTTCATACCAGTCTCTAGGCTTTCGTGCGCTTCTAGGGGCGGCATAGCATACATTTAGATTAGACTTCGTATAATGCCTGTTATCGTCCATCATCCGCTCATCGTATGCTGGAACTTTGACGGGTATCGGAAAGCGAACGGCTGTTACATGATTTTCATAATAGCGCAGATCTGCCTGCGGAATCTGTGAGACAGTGTCTACACCTGTCAGCGAAACGTTCAATTCTCGAACAAGCCGCATGTCAGTCACATTAGCAATATTGTCGGAGCATCTAGTGTTCAGATTCTGAATAAGCTCCTTTGTATCCTGCAATACTTGTGGTTCTTCAACGAGAATCGCTGTTTCGTACTGCCGCAGATTAGCTGCTTCAGGCTTGATAACTCCAAAATTGGCAGAGCCAATAATTGCCGAAACTGGCATCACTTCGTGATTTTCAGTATCGGCTCTCTCTTTGGAGAACAGATAGACCTTTCCATGATATTTGAAAGACTTCACTATGCGGACTTCGCCAACACCTGAGCGCATCCATTTTTCATTGAGGTGCATCGCAGTGCGGTATGCACTTTCCGGCATACCTTCAATATAGTACATTCCGATCGTGAGGACGATATGTGCAGCGTGCAGTTCATCAGCCAAACGATCTATTTCCTCTAATGATGCTCTCGACACATAGCCCACGGCAATGTCTACGCTGTCTGCCTGCATAAGCTGCGCTCTAAAGCAGTCAGCAATCGTTCTCTGCTGCTCGGTTGTTCTCAGTGGCAGGATATTTGAGTATAGCAGTTCCATATAAATAGTCCTCCCGTGCAATATTCCCTCGAATACAACCAGTATAACATAATTACTTCGTTTTTCAATCCAAATTACAGCAATCCGCACAAAAAAGAAGCATCCACTCCTTCAAGTGAATGCTTCCAATTCTCATACAGAGAAGTCCATATAGTAGGTTTCATTGTCCAGTTTATAGAAAGTGACATTTGTTCTTCCATAAGTTTCTAGATCGTTTCTAGTCACAAATGCCCCATTAGGCAAACCAAGCCGATTCCTGAAATATTCGCCCAAGTCGCTGTTGCGTTCTGGTGTCGTTATCGCCTTATCGTTTTGCTGTTCAACCCGAAGCGTAAGCTGTTTTCTATCGTCAGTTATCGCTGTAAAGTGCAAGTAACTCGGTGGAAAGAATCCATTTAATGCAACAACCCTCGGAAGCGGGATGTAGGCTTCATTCCGATCCCGGTTTGGCCGCTGACCCCAGTTTAATCCGGAACGGTTTCCAGGGCTTCCATTCCGCGTAACAAGGCTTAATGCGACAGATTCATAGTTATCTAAGCCCGCCACAAGATTTAACTCCATGTCCAAAACCGGATGGCTTGGAACAAGCTGAACATATTCCTCGATTTCTACATGGTTACAGTATATGCTGCGGCCTACAAGAGAGTCATACAGCGTCCACGCTTCCTCAGGATCACACTCGGTCATGCTCTCCTGAACATTATGTTGAGTAAGTGCACTCTGAATGAAAGGTGCAGACCCCATAAATGCCTTAAAAAGTTCGCCATTTTTCTTCCATACATACAGATTTCCATGAAATGCAGGAAAATCGTACAAGTAGCTGCACTCCACTCTCTCAACCTGCGAAGGATAGGGTTGTCTTACAAGAGCGCAAAATCCATCATGAACAGTCACACTTAGATGGTTATATGGAACCATTCCAACCATCATAGCAATCCGCAGGGTCTGATGCTGGTGCAGCTCCAAGTTCGTTAAAAACCATGACAGCATCGTGTGAGTTGCGTATGATGCCGCCACATAAAGTTCATCCGCTCCCTCACGCAAGGGATTCATCAGAATTTTTTCCGCAATATCTTCCGTAAACATATTTTCTCTTATTCGTTGATATTAGCAGGCATTGATTCATACGGGATTCCCGCGAACGATTTCAAAATAGCCTCAAAGATAATTTTTGCACCTTTGCAGGGCACAGCCATTCCGATCTGCTTGCGGACACTTTCCTTGTTTCCCTCAAAAATGTAGTCATCCGGGAAAGTCTGCAGCCGCGCCCTCTCGCGATTCGTTAAAGCGCGATTTTCAGACCAGTGATAGATATGCGTTCCACCACCACCGCTTCCCGTCACAGTATAAGCGGGCTTTGTCGGGTCAAGTCTTTTGTAGATCTGGCTGATTCTTGCGCCTTTAATATTAAGCTGAAGCTCCGGTGGGAGATCAGCGGTAAACGCATTCTGTCCGGGCTTGATGTGTTTCAGTCGTTCAACAACAGCTACAGACTGCTTTGTGATTTCATTATTCGGTGCGTCCGCAGGAATCGGCGGCACTGTAATAGCAGTTTTGCAGGTGTTGTCAATGCCCGCATACGGCTTTGTGGACGGAATTTTATATTCAACGTCAATATCTTCCCGGATGCCAACAATGATGATTCGATGCCGTGCCTGTGGAATGCCATAATCCTCGAACTTATAAAGGTTCGGATACAGTTTGTATCCAGCTTTACGCATTTCATCAAGGATTTTGGTGAACGCCTTACCATCATTTGCATTTTTCAAGCCGCCGACATTCTCGGCCAAAAACCATTTCGGGTGATAAAGCTGCAGAACTTTCACACCATAAGAATACAGCGGCCCATAAATGCCATCCATGCCTTTCTGCTCGCCCACAACACTATAATCATTGCAGGGGAAACCAAAGGCCAGAGCATCAATGTCTGCTAGATGAGTTAAGTCGAACTTACGAATATCCTCATGATAAACCGTCTCTGGCTGCTTTGGGCAGATATTTCGTCTGTAGGTCTTGCAGGTGTTCTCATCATAGTCATTAGACCATTGGTGTACAATCTTCCAATTAGGATCACCAATATCAGAATTTGTTGCACCCCATGCAAGACCACCCGGCCCGCAGAATAATTCTCCTAAACGAAAAATCATACGTTCACCTCACTAGGTTCATCCTTGCAGTCTACCCTGCAACCATCATGCACCTAAATCCTTTTTGAAATTAACTTTACAGAGATATGCAAAATCAATCCGCTTATATTTTCGGCAGCCTGCCATCCCATTACACATGTTAACATATTCGCAGCATTTTGTCAATAAAATCGCTGCAAATATATTGAGCATTGACCGTCTCATATAAAAATGCCAACCGTTCTGCAAGGGCTTACATAAATGCGTCCTCATAGAATAGTTGGCATTTTTGTTTCATGAGCGTCTTTTACCGATAGGATCGCACTATATCTTTGGGAGTACTCCAGAAAACTTCAATTTTCGTTCCAACATGAGCCCCGATATACTTATACCATAGACCGATTGCTCGCAGATCCCCTTGTTGTGAAAACTGTTTCGCGTACTGAGAACCTCCCACGCTGCTCCCTTGTGCTTTAAGAACGCCTTTGCAATAGCCGTCACAAGTCGTATACCTAAAAAGATTTTTTCCAAGAATATCCTTTCCGCCAGTAGCGTTGCTGTTGACCAATTCTAATCTCCGTGCATCATTAAGCGGAATTGGAATGTATCCTTCATCTTTAACAGTCTCCCGTGTGTCAGTATACCGATACTCTCCCCATTGCAGATGAGGTTCCTTTAGTTCAACAACGTAGCGGTCACCCTGCTGTGCCATACTTCAGCCCTCCTTTTCGAGCCTCTTAAATTGTTCAGTCTCAGCTTCCTGAACAGCTGAGACTGATTTTGGGTTCTCCAACATTATTTCCGTTAGAGCTTTCGCTATAATTGTACCACAATATTTAATTATGTTCAATTCTACTATGTTGCACTCCTATGGAGTCCTAAAAAAGCGTTTTGCAAAAAACGCGTAGCCTGCATCCGTCGGATGCAGTTCAAGGGTTTGGGATTTCCCAACAAGCATTTTGCAACGCAAAATGGTCTTTGTATATACGAAGACCCTGCTTGCTACGGCTATGAACGCCTTTTGAATTGCAAAATGATTTTTCAGTTGCTATACTGGGCTTATCAAAATTTTTTCGGGAGGACGCCGCAGTGACTGCACAGACAATGCAAATCGGGAACAAACCTTGCCGCATTTACGGCGAAGCCCATGCAGAATACCTACTGCTCCAAATGACCGGTGAACATGAGCTGCAAAGCATGGATTATGAAGTGGCAACAATAGAACAAAGCAGCCGGAATTTTTTGTTTGCGGCTATTCCGGTGGAAAGTTGGAACGATGCACTTTCTCCGTGGGAAGCCCCTGCTGTGTGGGGAACGCAAGGGTTTGGCGGCAATGCTATGGACACCCTGCGCTTTCTGATGGAACAGGTCATCCCCACGCTGAAGCAGCAGTATCCTCTCCCGAAAAACGTCAAAATCATTCTGGGCGGCTATTCGCTGGCGGGATTGTTTGCGTTGTGGGCCTCCACCCAGACAAATCTGTTCTATGGCATCGCCGCCGCCTCGCCCTCTGTTTGGTTTCCGGGCTGGATGGAGTTTGAACAGCAGCACCCGATACAAGCACAGCGCGTTTATCTGAGCCTTGGCGACAAGGAAGAGCACACGAAAAACACCGTCATGGCTGTAGTGGGCAATAACATCCGCACCCTGCACAGTCGGCTTACAGAGCGTAGCACAGACTGCCCCCTTGAATGGAACAGCGGCGGGCATTTCAAAGATGCTGACCTGCGCACGGCAAAGGCGTTTCGCTGGATGATGGAGGAACACACATGACCATTTTGATTGATGCAGACGGCTGCCCGGTGGTGGACCTGACATTGCAGATTGCAAGACAGTTCGGTGTTCCGGTCATCATTCTGTGCGACACAGCTCACCAAATTGAACGGGAAGGTGCACAGACGCTGGTGTTCGATAAAGGGGCTGACAGCGTAGACTTTGCGCTGGTGAACCGGGTAAAACCGGGGGATATTGTCGTAACACAGGACTACGGGCTGGCCAGCATGTGTCTTGCCAAGTGCGCCCGGGTGCTGAACCAGAATGGTCTGGAATACACCGCCGACAACATAGACGCTCTTATGCTGCGGCGGTATGAAAACAAAAAGCTCCTCCGTGCCGGAAAGCACCCAAAGGGGAGCCCAAAGCGGACGAAGGAGCAGGATGAAGCATTTGTCGCCACACTGACAGATATTTTAGCGAGCATCTGATTTTCTGAACGGAACACCGGCGAATTTTTTTCGCGTCACATTCTCTGTAAGTGAAGCCCGTCAGAACAAAGCACCTCTCCACTGCATGAAATCATTGAGATACCGCTGCTTTATCCTCTGGCCACGATCTTCTGAGCGCCGCATAGGAAATAAGGAAGTTTGCAAGCCAACCTGCCGGGACTGCAAGCCAAACAAAAGCAATGCCAAAACGCGGTGCACAAATCAAAGCAACAGACAAGCGGATTGCAAGGTTTACCATATTTGCAATAAGAAACGGCCGCATGATTCCAAGTCCGCGAAGAACGCCATCAGTTGCCATCTTGATGCCCATGAAGATGAAAAAGTAACCAAGCCATCTCATATAATCACCGGACACCTGATAGGCCAACGCGGTTCCGTCTTTTCCCAAGAACAACGAGGAAATCTGTGTGTGCAGTGTTTCAATGACCACGAAAGCAAGAACTGCAAAGCATAGATCCAACACCAGTGCAGCATGATACCCTTTTTTGATACGCTCAATTTTCTTTGCGCCAAGATTCTGGGATACAAACGGCGAAACTGCATTGCCGATGGATACGAAGATCAGCGAAAAAACATTTTCTACCCGCATCGTTGCCGCATACCCGGCAAGTGCCTGTGTGCCGAAGGGATTTACCACTGCCTGCACGATCATCATACCGATAGACACTGTGGACTGCTGCAAAACCGATGGTACCGCAATGCGAAGCATGGAATACAGCTCCTGCCGGTCGAACCTGCTAAAGGAGCTCTTGTATTGCCGCATCCGAGACAGAAAGATCAAAAACGAAAACACGGCAGAAATTCCTTGTGCGATCAAGGTCGCAAGGGCTGCACCAAACACCCCCAGACCAAGACCAGCCACCATCCAGAGATCCATAAAAATATTCAGGATAGATGAGAATATCAGCAGTCCCAACGGAATTTTGGATTCACCGATGGAAGTGAACATGGTGGAAAGAATGTTGTACATGAATAGAAACGGGAAACCCACAAAGTAGACACGCAGATACAATACTGCTTCTTCCAATATATCGGCAGGGGTCTGTAATCCGCTCATCATGAAATGGGAAAAGCAAAAGCCAAAGACACCAAGGACAACGCTTAAGATCAAAAAGCTGATCAGGGACGTTGACACAATGGTTTTCATTTTACCATAATTTTTTGCACCAAAATAGCGGCTTACAAGCACACCTGCGCCCACACCAGCACCAAGCGCCACACAAATAAAAACATTGGTCAGTGCAGCACAAGCACCAACAGCCGCAAGTGCCGAGGAGCCAACAAATTGACCAACTATTATGGAATCGGCCATATTGTATACTTGTTGAAAAAAGCTGCCAAGGATCATCGGCATCGCAAAAACAGTCAGCGCTTTAAGGGGTGGATCTGTAATCAAATATTCATCTTTCGACACGATTATATTCCTTCTCAAAATCGTTTATCGCAAATTTTATTACAAGTCAAGAAATTAGTGCAGCATTCAAACGGCATCTTTGCGATATGCAATCCACCGCTGCTGCATTAAAAAGTTGAATTGCTATCAGTTGAAGCGTTAAGTCTCCACGCCCTCGAACTGGCTGTTGTAGAGCTTGGCGTAGAAGCCGCCCTGCGCCAGCAGGGTATCGTGGTCGCCCTGCTCCACGATGTGGCCGTCCTTCATCACGAGGATGACGTCGGCCTCCCGGATGGTGGAAAGGCGGTGTGCCACGATGAAGCTGGTGCGGCCCTGCATCATCCGGGCAAAGGCTGCCTGGATACGCACCTCGGTGCGGGTGTCGATGGAGGAGGTGGCCTCGTCCAGGATCAGCATCGGGGGCAGACAGAGCATCACGCGGGCGATGCAGAGAAGCTGCTTCTGGCCCTGGCTGATGTTGCCGCCGTCCTCGGCGATGACGGTGTCGTAGCCCTCGGGCAGGCGGCGGATGAAGCTGTCGGCGTGGGCAGCCTTGGCCGCAGCCACCACCTCGTCGAGGGTGGCATCCGGCTTGCCGTAGGCGATGTTCTCCCGCACGGTGCCGGCCCGGAGCCAGGTGTCCTGCAGCACCATGCCGTAGCTGCCGCGCAGCGAGGCGCGGGTCACGTCCCGGATGTCGGTGCCGGAGACTTTGATGGAGCCGCCGTTGACATCATAGAACCGCATGAGCAGATTGATGAGGGTGGTCTTGCCGCAGCCGGTGGGGCCGACGATGGCGATGCGCTGGCCGGGCTTGACGTCCAGAGACAGGCCCTCGATGAGCGGGCGGTCGGGCAGATAGCGGAAGGAGACGTCCTCGATCTGGACGCGGCCGTCCGGCACGAGCTTTGCGGCGTTCTCCGCTTCGGGGGTCTGGTCTTCAGCGTCCAGCAGCTCGAACACGCGGGCTGCGCAGGCCAGAGCGTTCTGCAGCTCGGTCACGACGCCGGAAATTTCGTTGAAGGGCTTGGTGTACTGGTTGGCGTAGTTCAGGAAGATGCTCAGCTGGCCGATGGTGATGCCTCCGGCTACGGCATAGATCGCGCCCACGAGGCCGACGCCTGCGTAGACGATGTTGTTGACGAAGCGGGTGGCGGGGTTGGTCATGCTGGAAAAGAAGATGGCCTTCAGGCTCACGTTCTGCAGGCGGCCATTCACCTCGTCAAAAGCCTCGAGGCTCTGGGCTTCGTGGCCGAAGGCCTGCACGACCTTCTGACCCTCTATCATCTCGTTGACAAGGGCAGTCTGCTCGCCGCGCACGGTGCTCTGGCTCTGGAAATACTTGTAGCTGCGCTTTGCGAGGAAGCTGGCGACAACGAGGCTCAGCGGGGTGATGCAGACCACCACCAGCGTGATGGGGACATTCTGCTGCAGCATGAAGAGCAGGGTGCCGAGGATGGTCAGCACACCCGAGAACAGCTGGGTGAAGCCCATCAGCAGGCCGTCCGCGAAGGTATCCACATCGGCCACCATCCGGCTCACGATGTCGCCGGAAGGATGGCTGTCGAGGTAAGAGAGGGGAAGGGTCTGGATCTTCCGCATGGCGGCGTTGCGCAGGTCACGGCTGACTGCGAAGGTGATGCGGTTGTTGCAGACGCTCAGCAGCCACTGCGCAAAGGCGGCGACAACCGCCACCACGATGATCTCGTAGATGATGCGCAGCACGCCCGCGAAGTCCACGGCACCTTTGCCCAGCATCATGTCGATGGCACTGCCGCAGAGGATGGGGATATACAGCTGGGCCGCCACGCTCACAGCGGCCACGATGAGGCTGCACACCACGAAGAAGCCGTAGGGCTTGATCTTCTGCAGCACCCGGGTCATGGTGGCCTTCTGCTGTTCAGGGGTCAGCTTGCTTTTTGCTTTTGCACTCATTTCTGCGCATCCCCTTTCTTGAACTGGCTCTCATAAATCTCCTTGTAGACCGGGCAGCTTTCCAGCAGCTCGGCGTGACGGCCAAGGCCCACCATGCGGCCATCGTCCAGCACGATGATCTGGTCGGCGTGCTGCAGGCTGGCGGCGCGCTGGCTGACGATGAAGACGGTCAGATCGCCCGGCAGAGTGGCCAGAGCCTTGCGCAGGGCCGCGTCGGTGGCGTAGTCCAGTGCGCTGGCGCTGTCGTCGAGGATGAGGATGTCCGGCTTGCCTACGAGGGCGCGGGCGATGGTCAGACGCTGTTTCTGACCGCCGGAGAGGTTGCGTCCGCCCTGCTCCACCGGCTCGTCGAGGCCGAGGGGCTTGGCTTTCACGAACTCCGCGGCCTGTGCCGTTTCCAGCGCGGCCCAGAGGTCGGCGTCGGAGGCATTCTGGCTGCCCCAGAGCAGGTTGGAGCGGATGCTGCCGCCGAAGAGCTGGGCCTTCTGCATGACCACAGCCACCTTGCCGCGCAGGTCGGCGCGGGGGTACTGCCGGACCGGTCGGCCCATGATCTCCACACTGCCCTCGGTGGCGTCGTAGAAGCGGGGGATGAGGTTGATGAGGCTGGATTTGCCGCTGCCGGTGCCGCCGATGACGCCGATGGTCTGGCCGCGCTTGGCGGTGAAATTGATGTCAGAGAGACTGGGTGCGCCTGCGCCCTTGTAGGTCAGGCTCACATGGTCGAAGCGGACGGCGTCGCCGGCCTTTTCCGCCGGAACATTGCCGGTGAGCTGGGCCGGGAACTCCATGCCGGGCTTTGTGTCCAGAACCGCCTGCACACGGCCTGCACAGGCCAGAGCCTTGCTCACCTGAACGATGAGGTTGGCCAGCTTGACCAGCTCGACCAGGATCTGGTTCATATAGTTGACCAGCGCGATGACATCGCCGGAGGCCATGCCCCCGATGTTGATCTCGATGCTGCCCACATACAGCAGCGCCACGATGGCAAGGTTGATGATAACGTAGGTCAGCGGGTTCATCAGGGCGGAAATGTGGCCGACATGGAGCTGCATTTTGGTCAGCAGCTCATTGGCGTCCTCGAAGCGGTCCACCTCGCTCTTTTCCTTGTCGAAGGCGCGGACGACGCGCACGCCGGTCAGGTTCTCGCGGGTGAGGCCCAGAACCCGGTCGAGGCGGGTCTGGACCGACTTATAAAGCGGACGGGTGATGACCATGACGCCGAAGACCACGACGCTCAGCAGCGGGATCGCCACCACGAAGATGAGGGCGGCGCGGAAGTTGACCGTAAAGGCCATGATCATGGCGCCAATCACCACGAAGGGGCTGCGCAGGAACAGACGGAGGAAGAGGTTCAATCCGCTCTGCACCTGATTGACGTCGCTGGTCATCCGGGTGATGAGGGTGCTGGTGCCCATGGTGTCCATCTCGGAAAAGCTCAGAGTCTGGATGTGCTCAAACAGCGCATGACGCAGACCGGTGGAATAACCCACCGCGGCTTTGGCCGAGAAGTACTGGGCCGTCAGGCTGCACGCGAGGCCGACGATGGCCAGAAGCAGCAGGATGCCGCACCGCACGAGGATGTAGTGGAAATCGTGGGCCGCGATACCCACGTTGACGATGTCGGCCATCACAAGCGGCACGAACAGGTCAAACGTAGCTTCCAGCATCTTGAAAAGCGGTGCAAGCACGCTCTCGCGCTTGTAGTCGCTGAGATAGCGAAGCATTTTGTTCAAGGCTCGATACTCCCTTTCTTTGATCCATTTAGTTGAGACGCTCCTTATTATAGCGCACTCCCAACAGGAATGCTATGTTTTTGCCAGAGAAAAATCGGCTCTGGATGCAGATTTCGGCTCCGGAGATTGAGAAAACCGGAAAATCCTGCTATACTGGAAAGGAATCTCAACGGAAAGAATGGTGGATGCAATGGCAAAAGATGGTGCGGCACGGCTGCGGCTGCGCCCGGTGGGCGCGGCAGACCACAAAAAGCTGCCGGAATACGGGCCGCTGGGTACGGGCTGTCCGGCGATAGAGCGGGCTGTGGCAGCGCTCTATAAGGGCCAGAACGAGGAGAGCTTCTGGGCGCTGATGAACGCCATCAACTATGCCCTCGAGCTGGACACCAGGGTCCTGGTGCCGCTGGAAGCTGCGTCCGACCAGCCGGACGGGGCCGCCCCGTGGGCGGAGCATCCTGTCCCGGCGGAGAAAGCGAAAGACCTGCAGCCCTGGACCCTGCGCACCCAGAAGGGCCGGTGTTACCTGCCGGTGTTCACCTCAGTGAAGATGGCGGAGGCCGATAAAGGCACGGCCAGCCGCCCCATGGCGGAACGGCTTCTGGCTTCCGCCATGCAGATGGCGCTGGACTCGGACAGCATCGACGGCGTGGTCATCGACCCGTGGACCAGCTCTGCCACGCTGGACTGCTCGCTTTTGAACGGTCTGCTCCACGCCAGCCACGACACCGATGAGCCGGGCGAAGCGGAGCTGCGGGCCGGCAACCATGCCATGGCCGAGGAACGCTGGGACGACGCGATGCATTATTATCAGCTCTCTGCCGAGGAGGGCTGCGCCGAGGGCCTTGCCATGATGGGCGAGATGCTCTACGAGGGCCGGGGCTGCCGCAAGAGCCCTGCACAGGCCCGCAAGTTCTGGAAAAAAGCTGCCGACGCCGGCGATGTGGCCGCATGGGTGGCGCTGGGCGACGATGCCATGGTGCAGGGAAAAGGGGCCGGTGCGGCTCTGCGGGCCTACCGCAAGGCCCAGAAACTCTGCGCCTCCACCCCCGACATCGCCTATATGCCGCAGGTCTGCCTGCGGGTGGCCCAGTATGAGACCCAGTACATCTCCCGCAAAAAGGCGCTGGCTCAGCTGGCTGAGGCGAAGCAGGGCTTCCTCGTCCGCAAAGAAGAGGGGGACGAGACGGCCCAGAGCTGGCTGGACGAGACGGAGGCCGTCATCCGCCAGCTGCTCGAGAGAGAATGAGCGGAAACACAGAATCTTTACAAATGCTCTAAGAAATCGTCATACGGAACCGATATGATATTGAAGGAAAAATATGCGCGTCGCAAAAACAGAGAGGACGACCAGAATGAGCAGAGTGATCGGTATTGACCTTGGCACCACGAACAGCTGCGTGGCAGTGGTGGAGGGCGGCAAGCCCGTCGTCATCACCAACGCAGAGGGAGAGCGCACCACCCCCAGCGTGGTGGCCTTCACCAAAGACGGCGAGCGTCTGGTGGGCGGCGCGGCAAAGCGCCAGCTTGCCACCAACTCCGGCCGGACGGTGTCCAGCATCAAGCGGCATATGGGCAGCGACTACCGCGTCCACATCGACGGCAGAGACCTGACTCCGCAGGAGATCAGCGCCATGATCCTGACCAAGATACGCCGCGACGCCGAGAGCTACCTGGGTGAGCCGGTGACGGAGGCCGTCATCACCGTTCCCGCTTACTTTGACGACAGCCAGCGCAAGGCCACCCAGGATGCGGGCCGCATCGCAGGTCTGAACGTCCTGCGCATCATCAATGAGCCTACCGCCGCCGCTGTGGCCTACGGTCTTGACAACGAAGCGCCCCAGAAGATCCTGGTCTACGACCTCGGCGGCGGCACCTTCGACGTCTCCATCATCGAGATCGAAGACGGCACCTTTACGGTGCTGGCCACCGGCGGCGATACCCGCCTCGGCGGCGACGACTTCGACCAGCGCATCGTGGAATACGCCGTGGCAGAGTTCAAGAAATCGGACCGCATCGACCTCTCCCGCGACCCCGCCGCCATGGGACGCCTGAAAGAAGAGGCCGAAAAGGCCAAGAAAGAGCTGTCCAGCGCCCTCTCGGCCCAGCTCAATCTGCCCTTCATCGCTGTGGGCAAGGACGGCCCCCACCACCTCGATCTGACCATCTCCCGCCCCCAGTTCGAGATGATGACCGGCGACCTGTTGGCACGGACGGTGGCCCCGGTGCAGAACGCACTGCGGGATGCCGGCATCTCGGCTTCGCAGCTGGGCAAAGTCCTTCTCGTCGGCGGCAGCACCCGGATGCCTGCCGTCGAGCGTCAGGTGAAGGAGCTGCTGGGCTGTGAGCCGAGCCACAGCCTCAACCCCGACGAATGCGTGGCGATGGGTGCCGCTGTGCAGGGCGGTCTGCTGCAGGGCGGCGGCAAGCTGGCCGGAGCTTCCGGTGCAGCGGCGCAGGGCCTTGTGCTGATGGACGTCACCCCGCTGACCCTCTCGATCGAGACACTGGGCGGCGTGGCGACCCCCCTCATCACCCGCAACAGCATGATCCCCACCCGCAAGAGCCAGATATTCACCACGGCCCGCCCCATGCAGACCAGCGTGGAGATCAACGTCCTGCAGGGTGAGCGGCATTTCGCCCGCGACAATAAGAGCCTCGGCAAGTTCAAGCTGAACGGCATCCGGGCCAGCTTCTCGTCCAAGCCCCAAATCGAAGTCACCTTTGACATCGACGTCAACGGCGTCGTGAAGGTCTCGGCCAAAGACCTCGGCACCGGTCGGGAGCAGAACATCACCATCACCGGCAGCACGAACCT
>ERZ772865.1979-NODE-1979-length-19127-cov-3.310403_pt1 | contig 19127 bp, 12 predicted proteins | sample MGYA00512133_ERZ772865 | MGnify/ENA primary metagenome ERZ772865 (study PRJEB29015, sample SAMEA2737722) | human gut metagenome | biome: human gut; feature: human-associated habitat; material: faeces | place: China | collected 2012 ...
TCCGGTTTTCATTTTCTGTTCGATCTCTTCGATAGAATAACCTGTCTCCGGAATCACTTCCTTTTCCAGATCAGGAATCAAACCGAACAAACGAATCAACCCTTCCCGGGCTTTCCTGCGGCTATACCACTCTTTTCGTTCCGTCTTCCACTCCTCACCCATCCCCCGTTCGGCCAGCCAATGGCACATTTTCGGACTCCATCCCCACGGTTCCCCTTTCACCTCTCCCAAAATCCCGGCTTCTGCCTCCTGAATAAAACCGGCCTTCAAATGCAAAGGCTCATAAACCGATGCCATAAATACCGGATCCGGTAAATTCCTGACTAAGACCCAATCTTCCGATTCTCCCAGAAATACAGGTAAAACCGCCAAATCTTCAGCCATGGTCACCACATTAGCCGGAGGCATATAGTATTTACTTCCATTGGCAATCGCCATCTCACAATCCGGATTGAATATCCAAAGCCTTTTCCTGTTTTCCATCGACCTGATCTGTTTCTCCCTGCAAATATAAATAAAACGCCGTTTTTTCATAAAAAACTAAGATTTTCTTTTAATCGGCTGATTGATAAAGCGTAAAGAACGATAAGCCTGGTAATTGGTAGCGATTTGGTAGCGGTGCTAATTTCAGCGCATTGCTTTGCTTCACTTTTAGAACTGATACAAATATAGGGATTTTGACCGAAAAAGAAAAAAATAGGAGATTTTTAGTTTTCTGTGTAAACGGAAAAACAAGAAAAGTGTAAGTAACAGAATAAGTGCAAAAAAGAATTTGCACCTATTCTTGTTACTAAAAATGCAAATCATTGATTTTTAGTATATTATTCATTGCTACACCTTGCACCAAAACGGTCTGTCCTGGTATCCGTAGCAAATATACATGGTGTTTATGCTTGCAAATCATTATTTGTAGGTATTGCGAGTGATGATTAAAACCGTTAATTTTGCAAACTAATGGATCGTACGAAAAAAAGACAGAGACAGCGGGCTGTCATAGCATGCATGTTGTTGCTGACATTGATGCCCTTTTTCCTCGTGAAAGCTTTTCATGTTCACGGGGAACATTCGTGCGTATCCCATAACGAACAGGGGCACTCCCGTCACGATTCTCCTGAAAATTGTACCATCTGTCTCTTTACGCTCTCCCCGTTTGTCGAGGCAGGGATTTTTATATACGATTATATTCCGACTGGCAGACCTGTCAGGTATCTTATCTCCGGGGAAACAGATGTCATCGTCACTCTTTTCCCGCATTTCCTCCGTGCACCCCCTGTGTGTTTGTCATAACTCCCTTGAGGGATTCGCATGCCATCACTGTGATTGCGTGCAGGGGCTTTTCATGTCCCGTCTTAACAGATTATAACCCGTTTATATTTTTTCAAGTATGACATTTCATGCATATCTCCAGTATGTGTGCCTGCTTCTTGTCTGCCTATGTACCCTCCCTTCTCCCATGGAAGCACGGGTACAGGCTGACCGGCAATCGACGGGTACACGCGATACTCTGCTGGTCATTGACCAGGAAAGCGGGCTTCCCATTGAAGGGGCCTATATCCTGACCAGGGAACGGTTACTTGTCAGCTCCCCCCGTGGAATGATTGTTTTCGGTCATGGAACGTGTTTCATGGATACGGTCCTCGTGCAGTGCCTGGGTTACGGTTCCCGGCGTGTGCCTTTGAACGAGGTATTCAAAGAAAGCAGCATACATACCGTATGTCTCTCCCCGGACATACAAAAACTCGGGGAAGTGGTCGTGACCGGTGAACGTGCCGGGGCGTCACCCAACGTGGTGAGCCGGCGCCTTTCATCTCCCGAAATCAGGAACGCACTGGGAACCTCGCTTGCCACCCTGCTCGAACGTGTCAGCGGGGTAAGTTCCATCAGCACGGGAACCACTGTATCCAAACCCGTTATCCAAGGAATGTACGGGAACCGGATACTGATCATCCATAACGGTGCCCGCCAGACCGGGCAGCAATGGGGGGCCGACCACGCTCCCGAAGTGGACATGAACGGCAGCTCCTCTGTTTCGGTAATTAAGGGCTCCGATGCGGTAAGATACGGTTCGGATGCCCTTGGAGGGATTATCGTCATGGAGCAGTCTCCGCTTCCTTTCAGAAAACGCTCCCTTCAAGGGGGAATCTCCGCACTTTACGGAAGTAACGGGCGTCGCTACGTGGCTACCGGACAGCTCGAAGGTGCTTTTCCCGGTGATTTCGCTTGGCGTCTGCAGGGAACCTGGTCAAATTCCGGGGACCGTTCCACTGCGCACTATCTTCTGAACAACACGGGAACCAGAGAGTATCACGCTTCCGCCTCTCTGGGCTATGACCGCGGACGTCTGAGAGTGGAAGGTTTCTACAGCCGCTTCTACAGCCGGACAGGGGTGATGCTCAGCGCCCAGATGGGTAGCGAGGACCTGCTGGCGGAACGTATCCGGCTTGGTCGCCCCCTGCACACGGATCCCTTCTCCCGTGGTATCAGGGCTCCCTGCCAGGAGGTCACCCATCAGATCGCATTCGGCAGGATGCGGCTCGGCATGAAGAAGGGGGGAAGTATTCACTGGCAGAGTACCTGGCAGAAGGACGATAGGCAGGAAAACCGTGTCCGGCGGCTGGATTCTAACATTCCGGCGGTTTCCCTGCACCTGAATTCATTCCAGCATCTTCTGCGCTGGAAGCGGGATTACCGATCCTGGCAGGTCGAGGCGGGAGGTCAGGTCATGTTCATCGAGAACCATAGCCGCGCGGGTACCGGATTCGTGCCCGTTATCCCGAACTACACGGAGACACAGGCAGGGATATACGGAATCGGGAAATATCACCTGGCCAGGGGAGGCGTTGAAGCAGGCCTCCGCCTGGATATGCAGGAAACCCGTGCCAGTGGTTATGACTGGACGGGAGGCCCCTATGGCGGGACAAGAAAGTTTAACAACGTGTCCTACAGCCTGGGAGGACACTATCAACTTTCCAGACGCTGGAGGCTCACCTCCAACTTCGGTCTGGCTTGGCGTGCCCCTCACGTGTATGAACTGTACAGCAACGGGAACGAGCTCGGGTCTGGGATGTTTGTCAGGGGAGACTCTGCGATGCACTCGGAAAGAAGCTACAAATGGATATCTTCCCTCCGTTACGGCGACGGGATGTTCAGCGTCTGTCTGGACGGTTACCTGCAATGGGTGGACGGCTATATCTATGACGGGCCGGAGAAAGAGACAGTCACCGTGATTTCGGGGACATACCCGGTCTTCCAGTACAGGCAGACCCCGGCTTTCTTCCGCGGTATGGACTTTGACCTGCGTTTCACTCCGGGCGGTTCATGGGACTACCATGCCGTCGTCTCCTTTATACGGGCAAACGAACGGACAAAGGGTAATTATCTTCCTTATATTCCCTCCTTCCGTTTCAGCCATGAACTTGCGTGGATCCACGAGACGAAATCGCATCTCAGGCTGCGTCTGAACATCAGGCACCGTTTCACCGCAAAACAGAGGCGGTTTGATCCGGACACGGATCTTATCCCGTATACTCCCCCGGCGTACCATCTCCTCGGGTTCGACGCTGCTCTTGAACTTCCCGTGAAACGGGGACACCAGGTCCGGTTCATGCTGTCGGCAGACAACCTCCTGAACCGTGAGTACAAGGAATACACCAACCGCTCGCGTTACTATGCGCATGATATGGGACGTGATGTGCGTTGCGGTGTAAACTGGATTTTTTAATTTATAAGAACTATAATCAACACTAATAAATAAAAAGAAAAATGAGAACAATTGCATGTAAAACCGTGTGGGCACTTCTGATAGGAGTGTCCCTTGTCCTGTCGCTGAACTCTTGCAGCAAGGATCCTGTAATACCAGAAGACGAGACGAAGAACAAACTGCATGAGGACCCGGCAAAAATGACCGTCCGCCTCGTTGAATGCCACCTGCACGCTGACTGGAACGAGATACAGAAGGCCGGAGGTCCCCACCAAAATCCGGAATCCCCGGCCAGGTATATGAAACGTGTCCAGGAGATCACTTATGAACTGAAGACCGGCAGTGGATGGACCCTTGCTGAAGGAAGCCAGGGCAAGTTTTACGTTCAGAAAAACGGCGAATATAAAAATGGAAACAACTTTACCCCGGCCCCGGTTTACCTGATGTTTATCTATTACTACAATTCCAAAGGAGAGTTGATGAACGGCCAGTTCGTGGAGAACGGGCAGGAGAATATCCACCAGCATTTCTTCACCCCGGAGAACGTGAGACCTACCTTTGACGGGAAACCGGAAGCTGACGACAATGATCCGGAGGCACTGGTGGATTATCTCTATGTGGATACCACGCCCTGGGACAAGACCAAACATGACAACGAGGCGGAAATTACGGGAGGCACTAACCCGGTAGGATTAAAAGGAGTTATCCGGTTCCTGAAGGACCGCAAGGAGTTTGACCTAAAACTCCGCCTGTATCACGGCTACAATTCTAAAAAGAACCCGCAGACAAACGGCTTTGACCCGTTCTACAAGCCCTCCGGGGTATTGATCCAGCGTGGAACATGGGATATTAACCTGAGCATCCCGGTAGTGGTGTTTTGGAGCCGCGAGGAGTTTGTTGATGTGGACCCGGAGGCAGATGTGAACCTGATCGGGGAGGATAGCCTGGATGAAGACAGCAACCGCACGCTACACTCCATCATGAAAACCTTCAATCTTACATGGAAGGAGGCGCTTGAGGAGTTCATCTCCTATACCTACCAGGCGGGGGATGTGGAAGCTGGATCCATATGGCTTTGATCATCTCGCGTAGGATGGAATTCTCTCTTTATCAATCTACAGGCGGCAGGTGGGGCCGCCTTTTTTGTCTTGTGCAGCGAAAAAATCCCATCTGCCATGCTTAATCCCCGTGGTTTACTTGGGGATGTATTGGGACATGCTTTACCATCTCACCCTGTTCCATTTTTCATGTTTGGCAAGTTGAAAAAAATCCTATACATACAAGACGTACCGTTCCCTTACCGACGGGTCTGGAACCGACTTCCCGTCTTTCGTGCAATTTTCCCGCTTGGTTACTGAACTTTTTTGGTCTTTTTCCGATTTGATGCATATAAGTTTATGCTTCCTTTCCAGGAAACAAGGAAGCGTCAAATGTCTAACTAATAAAAAACTTATGGCAACAGTTAAAACAGTATTGGTAAAAGGAAGGAGCAACCGGTCCGGCAAATTCCCGTTAGTCGTGCAGGTTCTTCACAAGCGAAGGAAAAAGGTTGTTTATACAGGATTCAGCATCCCGGATACCCTGTTTGATCCCGTAAAAGGGAGGGTTATCGACGGCGGGGAAAACACCCCGGAGTCGATTCGGAGGATCAACAACAGGTGCGAAAGTATCTCAAGAGTACTGTTAAAGTGTATTTCAATGATAGAGAAGAAATCCCGGGAATACGAAATAGAGGACGTATTCAGGACTTACGGCGTGTTAACCCGCGAAGCCGGTTTTTATTTCTATTTTTCACGGAAAATCCGAGAGCTTCGTGAATGCGGTCATGAGGGAACAGCCCGGGCATACGCCTCCAGCCTGCGTTCCATGCAGAGGTACCTGGGAAAAAAGGATTTTCCTTTCATAAAACTCTCTTCCCGGATCATTTCCGACTACCAGGGGAAACTACTCGCTTCGGGTATATGCGATAACACCATTGGTTTTTATCTGCATAATATCAAGGCTCTTTTCAGGAAGGGATGTCGGGAGATGGGTCTGGAACTGCCTTGCCCATTTCGCGATATAAGCATTAAAACGGAAAAAACTCTCAAACGCTCCCTTGATCCGGTTGTGATTAAAACACTATCCGCAATTGAACTGGAAAAGGACAGCCCATTATCTCTTGCCCGGGACATTTTCATGTTCAGCTTTTACACGCGTGGAATGTCATTCGTCGATATTGCATTGCTAAAAAAGAGGCATGTTTTCCCGGGTGAAATCTGTTACAGGCGTCACAAGACCGATCAATTGATGCGGGTAGGTATAAACAAGGAGATCAGTCGTATCCTGGAAAGATACAAGAATGTACCGGGAGAATACATCTTCCCGTTGTTTCCGGCAGAACGGGATCCGTACGCTGGTTATAGAAGTGCCTACCATAGGATTCGTTACTCCCTGGGAAAGATTTCCCGGGTCATTGGTTTGGAATTCCCGCTGAGACTTCATGCGGCCCGCCATTCATGGGCCACGATAGCCAAGGTGAACGGTGCCTCGGTTCATGTTATTGGTGAGTGTCTGGGGCATACGTCGGAAAAAACGACCCGAATCTATCTGAAAGAACTGGATCATTCCGCACTGGATGCGGTTAATAATCAAGTGGCTGACTTCATTTTAGCGGTGGATGATTGACCGGGCCCGACCGCGAAAGATATCAGCTCAAATTCTTCAGTTCCCGTCTGGACGATGGACGGCGGTTAACCACTCCCAAAGAGGCTTTTACCACCGATAATTTTACCATTCCCGGATGTTTCTGTAAATCCCGCCTTGGTGCACGTGGCGGGATTATACAGGAAAAAAGGAACACCTTTATTTAGCTAATTTATCTTATACCGTCTTCAATTGAAAGATGGCTACGAGAGGGATTTACATGTTATGGTATCTACGTTTTGGACCGGCATCTGTTGGGTAAACAGATGATTTAATGGAATAATAATATTTTTCTACATTAGTTAAATTCTATTATCTAAGATATTTTTTTCACTTTAATTATAGTATATTATCACAATATACGTATATTTGTTCCTGTTTCTTCACTCTCTCCCGTAGAGAGTGGAAAATCAAAAAAAACTTACAGTATGTGTTAAAAAATAGCGTAATCCTTTTTTATTTGGATTACGCTGCAAATTTAAAGACAATAATTTTGTTGGCTGTTTCCGTTTTGGCTCTATTATTTATCAATTTCTTATCTCCCCCATTCAGAGATTGTTTAACCGCCTTTTATCTGCTGTCTTAACTCTCTGGGAGAACATCCCAGACATCTTTTGCAAAATCTGGAGAAGTGTGCAAGAGAGGAAAACTCCAGTTCATTGGCAATGGTTCCCAACGGCAGGTCTGTAACTGAAAGTTTGTATTTGATTTCTCCCAACAACTGTTTCTGCATCCATTCGGCTGGAGCCTCTCCAAACTCCGCGGAAAACTGTCTTTTGAAGGCGGAAAGGGAGATATCACAGGCCGATGCGAGTTCTTTTACGGTCCTGCAACTTTTGTAATTGTTCAAGACCTTATTTTTGAAGTCTTGCGAACGGCCTATAATCATATAGAAAAAATTCGCAAGTTCCTGTCTGGAATAGTAAAAGCGAATGTTCCAGAAAAGTTCCTTGAGTTTTATTTCGTGAAAATGGATACAGTTCGCTCCATCTTCCAGATAACACACCAGTAGTTCAAGAAATTTGCATAACCGATCCCTGATTTCAAGAGGTTCCATACGATATTCGACAATTTCCCTCAGGTGGTATAACTCTGAAAAGGAGGCCCTTTGACAGGGCCATACTCCCCCCTCGAACAGGGCAGCCACGACTTCACATTTTTCCAGTGATTGGGTGTTAAACAGGCTGTCACGGCAAAAAAAGACCATCTCTCCTGATGAAACAGTGAACTGAAAACCGTTGCAGGAGAATTGCAGACTTCCCTTGAGTACGAACAGGATACAATCTTTTACCAATTCCTCCTCGTGGTTCAATCCTTCGTCAAATTTATAATACCGGAATCCCTCCTGCATAGATTTTGAGTAATTATAACAAGACGTGTGCTCGTTCAAATAAAAAAGTTCCATTGTTTCTGTTTTTGTTGCCTAATGAAAATATTAGTAATCTTATTTTCAGTTAGTTATATGATAGAATCTGTCCATGTTTCATCTTTTATTTCTTTTTGGCATCTATAACCGCTTTCCAGAGCGGATTTTGAAAAATTTTCCACTCTCTACGGGAGAGAGTGGAAAATAAGAAAGTCATCGAATAAAGGTTTACATTATGCGAATGAGTCATGAGATATTCAACATGGAATGGTCCAACAGGGATTCGATTTACCTGCATACTCGGGACGGTGTCCTCTATTCGGCTTTCGCCGGATCGGCTGAAAGACTTTTAAGTCTCGTGGGCGGGTTGCGTCCCTGCAGGTCCTTCTGGTGGGGCAGGAGTTTCCGGCCGTCCACTCTATACGTGCAAGAAAGATTCTGGAGTTTTTTCCGGGAAGCTGCATTTTTATTAATGATTATTACATAAGGATAACTTTGGCTTGTCCTCTTATAAAATAAAGTAACGAAACAATGAATAACAGTATGATGAAACCGTTTTTTCTTCTGGTGTTTTTGCTTTGTTCGGCTGGTGCCTTCTCTCAAAAGGTTGCCTTGAAGAACAATCTGGCCTACGATGCCTTGAAAACTCCCAACCTCTCCTTGGAGTTCTCCATGGGGCGTAAATGGACCCTTGACACACAGGTGGGTATGAATTTCTTTTTCTACACGCGGGACGCCACGTCTTCCCGGTACAAGGCAAAGAAGTTCAGTCACTGGCTTGTCCAGCCGGAGCTCCGTTATTGGACCTGTGACGTTTTCAACGGCTGGTTCTTCGGGTTGCATGCCCATGGCGGCCAGATGAATATCGGAGGTGTCGATGTCCCCTTCGTGCTTCAGAAAGGGGACGGAAACATGAAGGACCACCGTTACGAGGGTTATTTCTGGGGAGGCGGGTTGAGCGCCGGTTACCAGTGGGTGCTTTCCAACCGTTTCAATATCGAGGCCTCCTTGGGTATCGGTTACGTGCACGCCCGTTATGACAAGTACAAGTGTACCACCTGCGGGCAGAAGCTGGGCAAGGGGGATGCGGACTACATAGGTCCCACCAGGGCCGCCATTTCAATTATTTACATGTTGAAATAACTCCCTGAATCCGGGGACACAATTTTTTATTCTATCATGCTAAAAATGTATATCAATGAAACCTTACCATATTAACAAGAAGCAAATCCTTATCATGGGCTGCCTGGGAATGTTTCCCTTGTTTTCTTCCGCCCAGGACATTTTATCAACGTCAGGTACCTCGCGTTGGGATTATTCAAACAGCCGTGTGGAGCGTGAACCGGGTAGAGATGCGTTGGATATTACTTTCAGTGTCTTCCCTCTGGCAGGGCTTGGAAGCCAGGAAGTCGCTTACCTGTTCCCCGTCTATGTCTCGGCTGACGGGCGTGACAGCGTCCGCCTCGAACCGGTCTGCGTGGCCGGCAAGAGAAGATATAAGGTGATCAAGCGTCGAAAGGCGTTGGGCAACCTGAAACCCGGTAACCCCGGATCCGGCGAGGTCCGTTCCGCCAAGGTGCTGGAAAGTTCGGGCCTGACTGTGAAAAGGAGCGTCCCTTTTGAACGGTGGATGGCTGACGGGCGTCTCGTTGTCAGGGAGGTGTCGTACGGCTGTGCCGAGTGCGGCACGAACGAGAGCGAGGATATTGCCTTTCAGGCCGGTATCCCCCTCTTCGGGGAAAAGGATTATGCTTACAGTTTCATCGAACCGGAAAAGGTCATGATCAAATGCTACAAGGATTCCTTCGACTGTAAGGTGGTCTTTCCTGTTGCACGCCACGACCTGCAGGAAGATTTTGCAGGCAATGCTCAGGAGCTTGACAGGCTGAAGAAGTTTCTCTCGGAGAACCTGAATATTCAAGGAACGTCACTCAAAGAGGTTGATATAAAAGGCTATGCCTCTCCCGAGGGGAGCTTCGATTACAACAGGTCCCTCGCGCAACGACGCACCCAAACCCTTTCAGATTATATTTCGCGTCAATACCCCGCCTTGAAAAATGCACCGGTTTATCGTACCGAGGGTATCGGGGAGGACTGGGAGGGTCTTAAATCGATGGTCAGCGGCTCCACCCTCGTCAACAGGGACGAAATTCTTTTTATCATCGGACATAACGAGCGTGACACGGAACGCGAGGAGGCCATCCGTGCCTTGGATGACGGCAGGAGCTATCGCCTCCTCCTCGAAGAGTTCTACCCGGGACTGCGGCGCACGACTTTCAGTCTCAGTTTTGACGTGAGACCTTACACGGTGGAGGAACTTCTCGAAATTTTTGAAACGAAACCCGAGTGTCTCAGTCAGCACGAGATGTACCAGCTGGCCGGACTGTACGCTTCCCGGGGGATGTCTCCCCTTCCGGTGTACGAGAGGGCCTACGGGCAGTTCCCGGATGACACCGTGGCAATCCTGAATTACGCCAACGCCCTGTTGAAATACGGGCAGGATGCGGACGGCGCGTTGCGGGTGTTGGAACCGGTAACGAATGACAGCCGTGCTTTCTTTCCCATGGCCGTTGCCTATAACATGAAAGGTGACTGGAGGAAGGCGGAAGAATTGATCAAGAAAGCCGGTATGGCCCAGGGCAAACAAAAACTCTCAGGGGAGCCCGGGGACGGTGGAAACAATCAGCAGATAGAGATGTAACTCAGACATAGTTATATATAGTATTAGTAATCTTAATTTAAAAACAATTCGAATTATGAAAGTAATGAAGTATTTTGCAGTGGCCTCGTTGGCGTTGTTCGCTGCATGTAACAACGAAGAGAATCCGGTAGCGCCGGAGAGTGGCAACCAACCGGTTGATGTGGTGATGTCAGTGGCATTACCCGGTCCGGGCACACGTGCCGCCATGGGCGAATTGCAGAACACCGCCAACGACCAGGATGCGGCATCGGTTGAAAAACTGCATGTGTACTTGGTGGCTGGGGAAGACATTGTCCTGTCGAAGGAATTTACAAAAGATACTGATGATTTTACCAAGCTGACTTCGGCTACTGCCGTGGGTGCAGAGGCAACGACGGGAGGTTATAAATTCCTTGACGTGGACAATGGCGTGACAAAGGCACTTGTTATCGCTAACCCTCAGGGAGCGTTGGTTGACGGTGAGGGAAAGACTGTTGCTGAAATCAGCAAACAACAGCTGAAAGCCCAAATTAATGAAGTGATTTATGCCGGTTCTGAAACACTTACCACTGTTGGCGCCGAGCCTTATGGCGTCAATCCTCAGGAAGACAAACGTACCGTGAAGAAGGCCGAGCTCACCTTGACCGCCAGCATGAACCGCTTCCAGGTGACCGGTACCAAGTTTGTCAAGGTTATCTGGAAAGACGGGAAAAAGACCGAGGCTGAACAATGGTGCACGACTTGGCTGGCCAAGGATGAAAATAAGGGAAAGAGCAGTGCCGAAGCGTGGGCCGCTTTCAAGGCTGATGCCGCAGGCTTCAACGGCCAGACATGGGACGGCAAGTCCGACATTGCCCAACAGGCCAGCCTGAGTCAATGGCTGCAGGTTGTCGAAGTGACCACTGCAAACCAAGGTATCCTGATGAACCGTTTCAGCAGAACGCTCTCTGTTCCTCAACTTACAGTGGAAGAAGAGGCAAACTGGTTCTGGGCCAAGACCTACGCCGGAGACCGCTATAAATTCGAAGACGGCACGTTCAAACCCGACGGTAACACGGACTTGTCGGAAGTGGCCTCCTATTTCAATGCAGCGGGTTTCGATTTCGCACAGGGGGCAAAGGCCGCAGCGTTTAACTTCTTCGTGAACGGCATTACGGGTTACGGTAAGGAAAACAACGCTCCAAAACTTGCTTTCGTTTTCAAGACAGGTGACGACGGCGTATCCGCCGACAGACGTTTTGTCGTTATATCCGGTTACGCGAAGGCAGAAGGTGAAACTGCAGGCACGACGGATCTGGAAGCCGGCAAGGGCGGTTACCTGATCAATCTGGATCTCGCTGCGCTGAACGGGGGCCAGGGTATCCTCGTGGATGTTGACCCGAGCATTCCTGAAGGTGTGACTCCCGAACCGGGCGGACAGGGGGATTTGGAGGACGAGAACGTGAACGTCATCGTCCGTGTCGAGGTGCAGCCTTGGACCGCTGTGAACGTATTCCCCATCCTTGACTGATACAGATAGAGAGTAATAGCCACTTGCCGGAGCGCTTTTCCCGTATCGGCCCTGACAGGCCGGTACCGGAATCCGCCCCGCACTCTCGGGGAGGGGAAAGTTTGTCCCCTCCCTTTTTTATTACCCGCGGGAGGGAAACGTGTCCTCTCTTTCGGGAAAATTACAGTATTGATTTATAATAATTAGTGTAAAGTATGAACATAAGAAACATACCGACCTGGCTGGGCCTGTTGGCCGCTTTATACCTCGTGACCGCATGTGACCGGGTGTATGACGACCTGAGCGGCTGCCTTGGCAACACGATCGTCTTCTCCTACCTGGCCGATGACAACCAGGAACATCTGCAGGAATACGTGGATGACATTGACGTCTTCATCTTTGACGTCGGGAACGGGGCCTTGGTGGAGAAACACCACCTGGAGGGAGAACAGCTGCTTTCACCGCTGGAGGTCAGGCTCCCGGAAGGTGATTATAAAGTAGTGGCTGTGGGCAACGCGTTGAACGAGACGGTTATCGGGGATGGTGCTTACGGTGAAGCGTCGGTTTCCCGGCCCGAACTGGCGGAAAAGGACGGATCGGCGGCCGGCACGTTTGACAGGCTATACCTTGGGGAAACCACCATCACGTCGAAGGTCATGAACGACTCCCGTGACGTGGTAAGACTTTATTCCCAGCACGTGAAAATCCATGCGGTAGTCCTTCCCGACGACGATGAGAACGCCGGGACCTGGTACGAACAGAACAAGGGGACGGGCTTCCGCCTGACGATGGAAACGCTCTCAGCCCGTTTCTCCTTTTCCGGGCAGCGTTCCGGAGAAACATCCTTCGACCTTCCGTTTTACACGGGAGGAAAAAACGACCGTTTCGTGCTTGATTTCAATACCCTGCGCTTCAAGGACGGGGACCCGCTGACGATCCGTCTTATGCAGGGAGATAAGGTTCTCTGCATGGTAGATGTCGCGGAATATATCGCTCTGTATCCCGACCAGATACGGATAACGGGGCGGCAGGAAGCGGTGCTTCCACTGTTCTTCCGCCAGAATCCCCGTTCTCTGACAGTAAGTGTAAAACCCTGGGAAGCCGTTGACGTGGTTCCCATAACCGATTGATGAATATTATGCTGAAAGATACTAAATATACTCGCACGGTAAGGGCCTTGAGGAACTTTGTGATGACGGTGTTGCCGCTCTTTTTCCTTGCCCTGACAGGATGCCGGAACGAAGAAGATATCCCGGAACGGCTTTCCGGAGAGGATGACGTGACCGTCAGGCTGAACCTGTCAACCCGTGGCGTAACAGCCGGGGGAAGTGAGATGCTGGACCTTTATTCCTCCGATCCGGCCAACTGGTATAAAACCGGCACACTGTTTCCCCAAGCCCCCGCACAGCCCAGAATAGCACTTATGGTTTTCAACAAGGAGCAGAACCGGTATGTGTACAGTCGCCTGCTTCCTTTCAGTTCGGGCAACGCGGAGGGGGAATATCAAACCAAGATACGCATCCCCAAAGGCGAGAGTGAATTCTATGCTTTCTATGCCCCCAACCAGACAGGAAAGGACCTGCCCTATTATACGCCCGGAGGAATCCTGCAGAACGCAGTTCCATGGGACTTCCTCGGGGAAGGCATGGAGGAGGTGGACAGGGAGGATATTGTCGAAGCCGCATTCCCTGCCATCATCAGGGAGCAGGATGACGGCAGTCTCGGCATTCCGGTGGACAACCCGTACGATGGTGTGACTCCTTCCCCGTCGGATGAGAAGATTATAGATTGGACAACAACTTCCAATATCTCTTGGAATGACGCTCCCGGAATATCCAACAGGTTGCATATGGGCATGCTTTCGGGAAAGCTGTCCACGGCCGTCCAGCCCGCTTCCGGGGAGCAGGTGCAGGATATCACAATCCCGCTGTTCCGTGATTTCTCCCGTGTCAGAATATACATCGCAAGCATTGCCCCCTTTGAGCAGATCATTTATAATTATAAAAGGATTGCCTTTTTGAACTTTCCGGTACTGATGTCTCCTTCTTTCAGGGAGAATGACTCGGACGGCGGCCAGCTTGCAGGATCCACCCCGGGAACGGGAAAGAACACGGAGCATACGGGCACGTATTCCTATGGAATAAAAAATGAAGCGCAACTGACCATCTACGAGGCCCCCCTCAATGCCAGCGGAGGGATTGACTATACGGAAATGGACGCCCAAAAATACGAGCAGTTCTTCCTTCCCCAGTACCTGGCCCCGTATATTCCGGAAGCCAATTCCTGGCAGGAAGGACACCCTCACCCGAAGATACAGCTGACAGTGGAGTATTATACAGGAGGAAACATCTCACAGACCAGGACAAGGACCTTTTTGCTTGACATTGGCGAGGAAAGTTCTCCCGGGGTGTATTCCGGCCCCATTTACCCGAACCGGGATTATAAGGTATTCATGGTCTTGCCGGAAGCCGCGGACAGAGAGATTATCTACCGGGTCGAATCCTGGGAGCGGAAGGATGTGGAGTTCCCTCCTTTTCAGTGATGTTCACAATTTTGTCATTATAAATTTTTATTATATATGAAAGCATATAGGCTGAAAATAACTTGTTTCATTCTTTTGTTACTGCCCGTTCTTACCTGCTGTACGGACGAGGAGCTGCTTCGGGGCAGCGGTGTCCCGGAAGGCGTGCCCACGACGGTAGACATCAGCGTGGGTACGGCAGCCAACAGGGCCAAGACACGTTCGGGCCTGCCGGAAGGCGAGGAGAGAAAGATATACAACCTTTACCTGTGGGTTTTCGATTCCCGCGGCGGCGTGGAGTTCTCCCGGGAGTATCCCCGTGCGGAGCTTTATCAGGCCGCTGCTGCCTTGGAAACGGCAACCGGCGAGAAGGACACGGATGCACCCACGAGCATGGGATTGCTGAAAAACATCCCCATTACCTCGGGAGAGAAGACGCTGGTCCTGCTGGCGAACTATAAATCGGATGGTGACGGGCTGTTTCAGGTAGAGCCCGGGATCCTGGCTGGCGTGTCGTCCCTTTCGGACATTCAGAGGGTCAAGGCGGAGATGACCGCCCGTACCCTGTTCCGACCGAACGGGAACCTGCTGATGTCAGTTACCAAGACGGAGGAGATCAGTCCCGACACCAGGCGCCTCGAGGTCTCCCTGAAACGTGCGGAGGCGAAAATCACGGTCAACCTGAAAACCGGGGAGGGGCTCACGTTCGTGCCCGGGACATGGAGAGTCGGTAACGTGCCGGCTTCGACCTTTGTCACCGAGCATGTCAAGGGCAGTGACGCCGGGGCTCCCTGGGATGCCGGCGGGATGGAGATGGATTCGTACTGGTTGTCCGAATTATTCCAGTTCGAGGGCGACGCTACTACTACTACTACTACGTTTTACCTTCCGGAGAACCGGAAATTGGCAAAAAAAATGATAACTCCCGCCTCTCCCGGTTACAATGCGGAGAGGAAGGGGTATGACCTGCGGCAGAAACAAGTGAAGTCTCCCGTTCCCGATGCTACGGAGAAGCCGAACGTGCAGAACGGAGCTACAGAATACGCTCCGGATCTGGCTCCCTACATCGAGTTCACGGGTGAGTTACGCCAGGATATGACAACCGGTGAAGTCTCAACGGAGCGTTTCGGGAGGGTGACCTACCGCGTTTATCTGGGATACACGGCGGAGAATGATCCGGTCAACGATTATGATATAGAACGTAACGTGCACTATACCTATAACGTGACGATCAAGGGGATGAACGACCTGGTAGTGGAGGCGATGTCCGACAAGGACCGGGAAGAGGAGCCCGCTCCCGGGGTGGAAGGCCTTGTATATGACGCTCACCGCTCCTTCAGTTTTGACTGCCATTATGAACAGGGCCTGATGCGTTTCAACAAGGACGAGCTTGCCATCTTCAGTCCGGATGGCAGTTTGAAGGACGACGCGATGATCTCCTTTGCCATACGCACCCCGTTCTGTGACAAGATAGTCTCTTACACGAGGGCGGAGCTGGAACAGCTGGAGGATAACGGATACATTCCTTCAGGGGAGAAGAAGGCAGACACTGGTTGGCTCGCGTTCTTCATCCACCCGAGCACCCTGTCTGACAATGGAAACGAAACCATGGAATATTACTCCAACACGGGGGCGCATCTGCTTTCGCTGGAACAGTTTCTTTACCGACTTGTCAAAGAGCCCGATTATGTATTTAATGCCTCCACGGGGCTTTGCAAGGTGACGGTTTACGCCAACGAGTATTTCTACGAGCGGAACCCCATGCAGGATGGCGCCCCCGAGGACAAGAACTTGTGGAAAACCTTTGCCAACGCCCCGGATCGGACTTTCGACCTGCTGGTGAACACGTCGCATGAAATCTCCCCCGACGGGCAGTCACGTTATCACCAGGCTGTCGTTTCCATCCGTCAGATGTCCATCAAGACGGTGTTTACGGAGGGACCCGAAGGCATGCGTGTCTGGGGGGTGGAAAACGTGAACGAGACACCGGACCTGGACTTTATGGTGAAGGCTCCGGGAGAACCGGATGCTTTTTATAATAAATATACATCCAACGGCTGGTCGAATACCTGGAAGGTGATGGCAAGGTCGGGCGACTTCAGTCAAGAGGTCATGATTGACCCGATGAGAAGAAGTAAACAAGACCAGTTATGGCAGGTCATGACGAAGGTGGACAACGCGAAGCTGACTCTCAGCAGAGACCATTATAATTTGGCAGCCAAGAATTACCACGCCGAATATGCCTGTTTCACCCCGTTTTTACGGAACCGGGATGATAACCGTGATGGCCGGATGCAGGCCGCCGAGATGAAGTGGTACGATGACTATCTGGCCGAGGGCGGCGTGGACCGTGACGCCAACCCCACCCCGGGCAACAAAAAGGGCGGCCTTGCCAACATTGTGGAAAAGGCCATGGGTTCCATCGCCAAGAGCGGCACCAGCCCCATCGTCGAAGTTCTTTCTCCGGCCGAAAAGCCTACGAAACACGGCCTGATCTTTGCCGCTACTCCCGCTTCTGATATCGTCTGCGGTCCCTCGCAGGTGGCCTCCGGCATCGGTCTGCAGGTGTTCATGACCGGCCGCGGCACCCCCTACGGTCTGGACGTCGCCCCGGTCATCAAGGTGTGCAGCCGCAACGAGATGAAGGATCACTGGTTCGACCTCATCGACATTTCGGCCGGTCACATCGCCACCGGCGAAGCCACCATCGCGGATGTGGGCACCGAGATCTTCAACCTCATCCTCGATGTGGCCAGCGGCACCAAGCAGCCGTACAGTGACCAGTACGGCTTCCACAACGACATGTGCATCTTCAACCCGGCACCGATAACCTGATCGGAGCCCAATAAAAATATTGAGACGGAACCACTAAAAGGTCCGAAGTTCCGGAAACCGCGTACAGAAACGCAGAAACGGTGGAATTTTGCGCTTTGTTCACTGCGCCGCCTATTGTCAGACCTGCGACCCAAACTCGCACGCGCTGCGTGCTCAAACAAGGGTCTCCGGTCTGACGCTATGCTCGCTCACAAAGCAAATTCCAATGTTTCTGCTTATTCTGTACGCGGTTTCCGGAACTTCTACCTTATTGGCTCCGTTACGATAATTAAAACCGTGCAATCGTAAGAGGTTTAAACCAATACCTTGTGCTTGCGTGGTTTTTTATCTCTAGTGGAGCCAATGAAGATAATGGCTACAGTCAGGCATTCACTCTGCCAAAAAACAAAACACAGCCAGAATGATATTTGGAAAAGTCTATTTTTACAGACTTTCGTTAATATCGTTCTGGCTGCGTTATTCATTATCGTAGAATAGTCAGTAAAGCAGAAGTTTCGGGGAGGGCCTACAGAACCGCAGATGCATTGGAATTTTCTTCATGAGCGAGCATAGCGTTTCCCCGGAGACCCTTGTCTGAACGAGCGCAGTGAGTGAGTTTGGGTCGCAGGGGAAACAATAGGCGGCGGAGCGAATGAAGTACAAAATTTCACAGCATCTGCTTATTCTGTATAGTCTGACCGAACCTTCTACTGTATTGGTTATTCTACGATAATAATAAACGCAGCCAGAACGTTGCTGACGAAAGCCTGTAAATCCGGCTTTTATATGATAGTAGCGTTCTGGCTGCGTTTTCTTTTTATGGCAGAGTTAATATAGGCTGTAGCTATTATTTTTTGTAGCAAAGCCAATACAGCAGGAAGTGAATGAGACCGCTTTCCGGGATTTTCAACATATCAGGTGTTTGCATCTTGAGCACACACGTCCGAATGTGGCGGATGTTAATCCGACACAGGCGAACGCGTGTTAGCGAGAGCAAGCAAACAACGATATGTGAAAATAGAGGAAGGCGGTCTCGTTCTCTTCCGGACCTTTATTAGTTCTGGCCTCAATTTACCAGTCCTGCGTGATCGTAAAAATGTTATACATTTTTAGTTTGCGGATATCATCGCGGTTGATCAGCAGGTTTTTCATCAATGGGTCATCTGAGGCAAGAAGTGTCTGACTGAACAGCATTTTCAATGCGCAGGGCATGAAGGGACGGAAGGATACACCGGAAAACAGCGCCATTTTAACCTGGGTGTTGCTGAAGTTTTCAGGAATTGTAATCATGATGTGTTCCAGCGGGGTGTCACGGTGGGACATATTCAGGCTTGTCAGGATATGGTGGAATTCGATGGTTCCTAAATACGTATTTTCACAGACATAAGGATGCTCCCAGTCCTTGACGTTCATATAAAGAGAAGCCTGAAACTGGTTGCCGTTGTCGCCATTTACAGCTCCGATTTTGAGAAGAGAAGCGTTCAGCGTGTTGTTTCGGCCATCCCGGTAGTAGCCATAAAGATAGCCTTGTCGGAAAAATTCCGGGATATTTTTTGGTGTGTCGGCTGCTTTTTTTTGAGTGTTTAAGTGTGCGAAAAATGCTTCCACAGGCGCATTCAACGCCTGGGAAATTTCATATAAGGTATCTAGATCCATGGAAATCTCACCGGTTTCATATTTGGCTACAGTGCTTCGGCTCTTCTGGATCATCCGGGCCAGCTGTTCCAGGGACATTTTCCGTATTTTCCGGTATTCCCGTACAGCAGTGCCAGCCTGCTTTGATAAAGAATGCATATGGTCCTTCCTTTGTTTCTGATAAATATATTTTTTTCCCTAAAAAATATCGTTTTTACAATTCTAAAAAAAATTATA
>ERZ772865.1992-NODE-1992-length-19058-cov-39.987318_pt1 | contig 19058 bp, 16 predicted proteins | sample MGYA00512133_ERZ772865 | MGnify/ENA primary metagenome ERZ772865 (study PRJEB29015, sample SAMEA2737722) | human gut metagenome | biome: human gut; feature: human-associated habitat; material: faeces | place: China | collected 2012 ...
GTCACACAGAAGTTGTTGACAAGGCGATCCCTGCCACCTGCACAACAGACGGCAAGACCGAGGGTTCACATTGCTCAGTTTGTGGTGCGGTAATAAAGGCTCAGGATACAATAAAGGCAACAGGCCATAAGTTTGGCAATTGGACAACCACAAAATCAGCTACCTGCACAGAAAGCGGTACACAGATCAGAAAATGTGAGACTTGCGGTGCAACTGAAAGCAAGAGCTTATCAGCTAAGGGTCACACAGAAGTTGTTGACAAGGCGATCCCTGCCACCTGCACAACAGACGGCAAAACCGAGGGTTCACATTGCTCAGTTTGCGGCGCTGTTATCAAGGCACAGACAACGATAACTGCCACAGGTCACAAGTCAAGCGGTTGGATAGTCGACAAAACGGCCTCTATCGGAGTTAAAGGCTCAAAACACAAGGAATGTACAGTCTGCAAGAAAGTTCTTGAAACGGCTGAGATTCCTGCACTTTCAAGAATTAGCATTTCAAAGGCAAGCGTGACACTTTCCACTTCGACCTATGCATATGACGGCAAGGCAAAGAAGCCTGGTGTAACGGTCAAGCTAAACGGCAAAACTTTGAAGAATGGTACAGATTACACAGTTTCCTATTCAAACAACACCAAGGTAGGCACAGCTACTGTAAAAATCACGGGCAAGAGCAACTACACAGGCTCAGTTTCTAAGACCTACAGTATCAAAAATAACTTCAAGAAAGCCACAGTTTCGGGCATTTCAAACAAGTCATACACGGGCAAAAATATTACTCAGAGCATTACTGCTAAATACAATGGCAAAACGCTGAAAAATGGCACTGACTATACAGTTTCCTACTCAAGCAACAAGAGCATAGGCACTGCCACAGTAAAAATCGCAGGAAAAGGCTCTTACACAGGCACTATCACAAAGACGTTCAAGATAAATCCTGCCAAGCAAGAGATACAGAAGCTCACAGCTAAGAGCAAGGCTTTCTTTGTGGATTGGGCGCAGAAAGGCTCTGCTTCTGGATATGAAATTCAGTATGCTACAAACTCTAAGTTTACAAGTGCAAAGAAAGTTACTATAACAAGCAACAAGACAGACAAGACCACTGTTTCAAAGCTTTCGGGCAAAAAGAAGTACTATGTTCGTGTTCGCTCGTATACTACTGTAAAGGGTACGAAATACTACGGCGCTTGGTCGGCTTCAAAGAGTGTTACTACAAAGAAGTAATTTTATATGAGAACAGCGTATCGCAGGGGGCTGCGGTACGCTGTTTTATTTTTACTTTGATATTGCAGTTCGAGGCCTCAAAAATTATTCTTTCCCTAGTCTTTCAGAAACTTCAAGCATCAATCGCTTGCCTTTTTCCGAAAGTTTCGACCCTGCACCCAATTTCCGTCTTACTTTGGGTAGGGCGGATTTTTTTGTTCCCGCTGGGATAGAATTGCGTGATGATAAAGTTTGAAATCACTCGCCGTGACGGGCATTTTATGTACTCATGCCCCTTGTGCATATGTGCTAAGCACGCAAGATTGCAATTGTATGTAATGTCGAAAAGGTGCATATAGTCTTGACAAAAGGCTGAACGTCTGTTAAACTTATCCTAAGCAAAGACTGGGGACGACACCCATAGAAAATAACAGCGTCGGAGCTAAACGCAAGCCTGTGTAATACAGGTGCTAATTTAATATAGCTGTGCAAGGGGGAGATACCCATAGAAAAAAACGTTATTGTTACAGACGTGAACGGAAAACAAATCGGAGCTACCTATCCCAAAAGGGCTAAGGGGCTTGTTAAGAACGGTCGGGCAGAGTATGCAAGCGACTGTGAAAAATGTACTATAAGAATGTTGGATACTCATAAGCCGACCGTGGATGTTACGGAGGTAAACAATATGGGTAAAGTAATAGATTTTGATCCTAGAGATTTTAAGGCAGATAAGTCCTGCGAAAACAATGTCATAGCTAAATATTTTGTGACCGATAAGGACGGCGAAAACGTTATTGCCTATTCTATTGGAAACTGGAATTGGGACTGGACGCAGATATGCTGTGACAAAAAGCTTGAGAAAAATACCGACTACGTTTTCAGATTTGTGATAGTCGGAGGCTATTGCAATACGTGCAATGAAACTTCTCGTTTTGAGATCGTGCCTATGCCAGACGGCAGCTTAACCGATGAAGCTTACGAAGACAGATACACCTACGATCTGGCTCAGAACAGATATAAGCCTGTTTTATGCAAAAAGACCGACGAGGGTATGCTGAGGCTTTTTGAGATACCTTTCAGCACCTTTGATTGCGAAGATTTCAGGTTTGTATTCATTGCTATGCACGCTGTTGCAACGCTTTATGCGCCAAAAGAGTTTTCAGCTTATGCAGACCTTGAGGATACGAATTTTGACCAGCTTCGTGATGAGATCAACAGCAAAAACAGCGAGGATAATTCTGCAAATGTGGTGATGGATTTCACAGGCGCTCATGTCACACGCTCGACTGTCACCGATCTGCTGACAATGGCTCGTTTTGGTAAAAGCGAGAATGTTTGTATTGATTTTACAGGAGCTGTCATAGAGGACGATAAGCCGGACGATATTCAGGCTGACGCAGATGATACCGGGTCTGACGATATTACTGTTGAGCTTATGGACGTTGCAGATAACTGAGCTTCGCAGGAAGATATACTTTACTAAAATATTATGATTTAATAAGTTGATCCAAACAGGGAAACCCATTGATCGGGTTTCTCTGTTTTTTTCGCACAAAAAACCACCCACAGCCAAATCAGCCGTGGGTGGCAATATCATTTTAAATATACACTATTCTTTATTTGCCTAACGCAATCTTGCCCATTGCGTCTGCCTGCATGATAGCGTCATAAAGCTCGATAGGCTGTACGTCGCCTGCAAGATTGTGGATAGTTTCGCCTGGGATACAAGCGTTCTTTGCGATAGTTTCTACCTGCTCAGGTGTAGTTACACCGATCTCCTCGAGTGTGACAGGAAGTCCCACTTCAAGGCAGAAGTTCTGTACCTCTTCAAACTCTTCCTTTGGCGCACCCTCAAGTACAAGCTGAACCAGTGTACCAAGGGCTACACAACAGCCGTGGTCTGCGTGCTTGATTCCCAATGATGTTACGCCATTGTAGAACGAGTGTGCAGCCGCACAGTTTACGTTGTCTGCTCCAACACCTGAAAGATATACGTTAGCCTCGCAGATAGCTTCAAGGGCAGGTGTAACTGCGTGTACCTTGCAAGCCTCAACTGCCTGCTTGCCGTATGTTTTCAGCGTGTCATAGCAAAGCCTTGCAAGTGCCTGTCCTGCTCTTGTGATGCCTGTGCCTTCAAGGCTTGCAGACTCTGTTCTTATGGAAGCTCTGCCCTCAAAATATGTACCAAGTGCATCGCCCATGCCTGCAATAAGGAACTTTACAGGTGCGTTTGCGATAACTGTTGTGTCTACCATTACTGCGTCTGGATTGGTAGGGTAGAAAAGATATTTGTCAAAGCTGTGGTCATCATTGTATATTACTGACAGACCTGTACATGGCGCATCTGTTGCCGCAACTGTAGGCACGATAACAATGTGCTTGCCTGTGTAGTATGCTGTAGCTTTTGCAGTATCAACTGCGCTTCCGCCGCCAACTGCAACTACTGTGTCGATGTTGTCAGCCTTTACTATCTCTTCCATTTTGGCTATCTCGCCCTTGCTCGATATGCCGCCGAATATCTCGTAACGTCTGTAATCGTCAAGCTCGCCAAAGCTTTTCTCTATCTTGTCATGACAGGCTTTGTAGCCACTGTTTGAACATACAAACAGCCACCTTTTGCCCATATAGCCCATTTCTTCATGAAACTTAAGTGTAGCATCTCTGCCCTGAACATATTTGAGCGGCTCACGCATTGCTCTGAGTCTTCCCATCATAATGAATTACCTCCGATTTGTTTGATTTATTAACTTTATACGGAATTCTCTCCGTATTTTCAACTAGATTATAGCACTTTGCACAAAAGATACAAGAAACATTTTATAAATGATATGTGAATTATTTGTTGTGGCAAGTTTTGAAAAATAGTTGCTTAATATACATAAATATAGTATAATGAGTATTAAGACAGTATGCGTCATAAGGTTGTGTATTTTTCATAGGCTGTGGGGTGCGTTTTTGTGCAGATATACAAAAGTGTGATGTTATGATAACCATATCGGGATAACTGCAACTAAGTATATGAAAGGGCAAAAACGAGAGAGCATGAAACGGAGATAAAAATGAAAAATGCAAAGCTTGGAGATGTCATCGCCTTTGTCCTAAGGTCCATGAACGAGGAAACTCGTCAGACAGACGAGGAGGCAGAGGCGCAGATGAAAAGGTTGATACGCATACTTGTCTTGGAGGGATATGTGAATGAACAAGAATGAATTGAGAGCCGTTGTAGAAAAGGCTCAGAATGGCGAAAAGACAGCTTTTGAGAAGCTGTACAAAGAGTTCCACGAGAAGCTTTATTTCTTCGTGCTGAAAAACGTTGGGGATAAGCATACCGCAGAGGATATCACCGAGGACAGCTTTTTGGCTTCAATGGAGGGGATAGGGTCGCTGAAAGAGCCTGAGCATTATGAAACGTGGCTTCACTCTATCGCTTTCAACAAGTGCAGAATGTATTTCAGACAAAAGGGCAGAGAGGATAACATAAGCCTTGATGACGAAAACCTCAGCGAGGATATCCATGCTGACGATACTGTTATGCTCCCTGAGGATTATGCCGACAGCAAGGAGCTTAAACGCTGTCTGAAAAAGGTCATAGAGGGGCTGAAGCCTGAGCAGAGGTCGGCGGTGATACTTTATTATTATGACGGCATGCCGCTGAAAAAAGTGTCCGAGATTTTGGAGATAAGCGAGAATGCCGCCAAGCAGAAGCTTTTTAAGGCGAGGGCAAAGATAAAGAAAGAGATAGAGCGTATCTTTGAGGGCGGCGCATTTGCGGCTGTGCCTATGAGCGCAATGATGAGAGCGGCTCTGCCGAAAAAGTATGCAATGGCAGCGGCTTCACCTGTTACAGCGTTGAAAACCTCTTCCGCTGCTATAAAGATAGTGGGAACTGCGGCGGCTGTGGTGGTGGCAGTGAGCATACCATTGGCTCTCCGTGGAGTGAACAACAACGGCTTCGGCGTTCACGATGACAGCAGTGTTTCAGACAGCTTAAATGACGATAGCCTTGACCTTTCTGACAGCAGTATGGCAGACGTTTCATCAGAGAAGATACCTGAAATCAGTTCGTCAAAAGCTGAAACAGACAGCATATCTGAGCCGTCAAGCGAGCCTGAAAAGGTAACAGACACCGCCGTGACAACTGCACCTGCACCTGTGCAAACCGATACTCCTGTTACAGATACGCAAGGCGAAAATACAAGCGCTGTCCTCCCAAGTGCAGACAACCCAGGCGAGGAGCTGTTTTCAAATACAGTGGGGGATATGCTCAAAATGGCAGACAACAACTATGAGTTTGTTTATCCAACATTCGTTCAAAACGGCTATGATTCTATGTATCAGTGCTCGGCTTTTCCGCAGTATCACTTCGGCAGGGCGGCTTTGAATACCGAAACAGGCAAGGGCTATGTTGACGAAAGCCTGCCTGTCACAAGGGTGGAGCTTTACAATGGTGCATACATCATAAAGAATATCTATGTGGGCATGACATACAACGAGCTTTGCAACGCTCTGGGTGAAAAGCCACTTATGTATCTTTCAAATACAGACAGAAACCGAATCGTATCAGCGACAATAAACGGCAGAACATGGTGGTTCGGCTTTGACCTCACTGACGAACAGCTTGATGAAACATATAAAAGAATGCAGGCTCAGACGGACAGCGAGACTTTTGAACTCAACCCATATCAATACGGCGTTGACATCTCTGACATTGACCCTGTTACAAGCGTGGCAGTGTGTGATATAAGCGACAATTAAGAACAGCAAAACGGATATACTATATATAATAGAAAAAGCGGAGGCTCTTTGCGAGCTTTCCGCCTTTTTCATATGTTCAGCATTACGGAAGCGTAAAACATTCCGTCACCGTATTCAAATTTAGCTACGCCATTGTATTTGGCGGCAATGTTCTTGACAGACTCTGTGCCGATCCCTTTGCCTTTGCGTTTTGAGGAAAGGAAACCGCCTTCTGGGTCGGTGAGGATAGTTCCGGTGAAGGTGTTGTCCACCGCCAGGCAGAGGGAATAGCTGTCAGCCTTTGCTCTGATTATTATTTTTTTATTCTTTGCACTGTCAGACACGCAGCCGTGAATGGCGTTTTCGATAAGATTTCCGAAAAGCACAGAGAGGTCGGTTATGTCTATTTTTATATCATCTGGTATGTCAGCGCTCACCTTGTATTCAATGCCGCTGCTTTCCGCTATTTGAGCAAAATATGCAAGAAGTGCGCTTACAGATGTGTTTTTGCAGTAAATGCGTTCTGATATATCGGGCATAGAATCCCTGAAAGAATTGAGATATTCCGAAAGCTTATCATATTCGCCCTTTTTCAGAAGCTCCTGCATAAGAGCGATATGATGTCTGACATCATGCTTATAGCGTCTTGTTTCTTTTATCTTATCCTGCAAATAGTCATATTGCAGGTTCTGCATTTCAAGCAGGTGGTTATTTTCCTGAAGCCGCAGATTTTTCTGCTGTTCGATGACCAGCCGTGCCACGATGTAATACACCAGAAATGCTCCTGCGTTTATAAAGAAAAGAGCTATGGTGTTCTTTGGCTCCAGAGCAAGCTCTAAGCTGCTTTTCGCAGAGTTGCCGTAGAGAGTATAATACCATATTATATAGAAAGTAAATGGGATAAGCCAAAGATAGCGCCACTCCAGACCTGACGGCTCTCTTTCCACCGCAGGTGTGTAGACCTTTTTCATGTAGATAAAAAGCGGCCCCCATACTACAGCTTCTATCATAAACATACAAAGGGAAAACGACCAGCGGTATGATTCATAGGCAAGTGACGGGAACAGAATGCCCTCCAGACATTTTGAGGTAATGACGATAAAGCTTGCGTTATTTGAAAGCAGAAGCAGTGTGAAGCCTGTTTTGCCGACCTTGACCTTCACAGCGAAAAAGTAAAAAGCCGCATAGAGCAGGGTGCTGACTGCACTTAGCAGACCTGCATTTGTGCTGAAAAATGCCGCCTGCCAGCCTAAAAAGATCTGCACCAGTGAAAGAGCCACAACAAGTCCCACGGTAGCTGTTTTGGAAAAGCGAAGTCTATGCCGGAAGGGATAAAGGGCAAGCACCATAAGTGGCAGAAAATTCAGAAGGGAATATATGCCCACTTCCACAAGGCGGTATAAAGGAGGCATTACTGCTCACCGCCTTTTCGCAGATCACTGAAGCGAAACTGAGCGAAGGCGTCTAATGTTTCTCTGGATTTTCGGCGACTTATGGGGATATGTGTGCCGTCGCTCATTATGAAAAGGTCGCTTTTTTGCTGGGCTATCTCATAGAAATTCACGATGACGCCTTTGGTGGAGGTGTAAAAGTATGAATGACTGCAAAAAATGCTCTCGATCTCAGCGAAAGAATTTCTTGAAACTATGCTTTCACCGTCTGTGCAATGGATAGTCACGATATGTGACGCACAGTCTATGTAGATAACATTTCTGAGTATCACGTTCTGTCCGTCGGGAAGCTTAACGGAACGCATACGATCAATTTCATCAGAACCGATCCGGTCAAGCATGGCTTTTACTTTGTCAGCCTGAAAGGGCTTGCAAAGATAGTAGCAGGCGTTGAGGTCGTAGCTTTCGCTTGCAAACTCGTTGCTTGAAGTGCCGAATGCGATATGCACGTTTTTGTCTGTTTCACGAAGCTTTTCTGCCACCTCTATCCCTGTCATTTTCCCCATGAATATATCAAGCACCACCAGATCATAAGCTCCCATCTGCCAACATGACAAAAAGCTTTCTCCGCTTGAAAACGTATCTATCTGACAGCTGTGAGCGGTTTGTTCGGAAATATATTCATGAAGATGTGCAAGATCGTTTTTATTATCGTCTACCAATGCCACTCTCATACTGTAAAAATCCTTTCTTATACATGATTTCTTAATATATAATAACACACATCAAAGCAAAATTCAAGCATTATTCATTTATTTTGTTACCGCTTGTGCAGATTTTTGACCGTTTGTGCTAATTTTATTGACAAAGTGTGTAGCCTGTGTTAAAATAATCGTGTAAAGTTATGTTCTTAGTAAAAAAAGAAATATCAACAACGAAAAATATTATGGAGGAATTAGAATGAAAAAGAAAATTTTAAGTCTTTTGGTGACGGGCTGTCTTTTGTTTGTGCCGACAACGGCATTTGCAGACGATAATAAGACGGTAATAAAAACTGTTGACGACCTGTTGGCGTTTTCAAAAGCGGTAAACAACGGAGATTATGACAAGAATAAGGACGCAGTTGTTGTTCTTGAAAATGACCTTGACTTGACAGGTGTTGTATGGACGCCTATCGGAAACGTTATCGGTAAAAACGGCTATATTGAACATTGTTTCAGCGGTAAATTTTACGGAAATGGTCATACTATTTCAAACATTGATTTTACGTCTATTTATGGTAAAGACGTGTTGGTCGGTTTCTTTGGCGATATCGAGGAAGCGGAGGTATCAGGTCTGACTATAGAGGGAAGTATTGATGTGACAAATACTGATAACGACTATACTTTTTATGGCACTATTGCAGGATTTGCAGGTGATTGTACTATTTCTGATTGTGTGTCAAACGTATCGTTCAACAATAACGGCAAATATGTTTATGGCTTAATGGGCATGGTAGGTCAGGCAGACGCCACAACTTTTGAATATTGTGAGAACACAGCAGACATAACTATCTCAGGCGACAGCGGAAGTCTTTATGTGGGCGGTATAGTTGGATATGCACAGAATGGAACGGAAGTCCGCTATTGTTCAAGCACAGGCGATATGGTATATGCTGCACCAGACGCCGGCGGTATCGTAGGATGTTTGTATGGCGATTCCAAGGTCATAAACAGCTATGTCACAGGAAAACTCACGCCGGTTGGCAACGGAACCACAGATGTAGGCGGTATTGTTGGTTCAGTAGCCGGCGGTTCTGTAAGTGATTGCTATTTTGCAGGAGAAATTGACCTTTCACAGTATTCAGCCAGAAAGCCATATACACGTTTCGGCGGAATAGTGGGAAAAGATTCCTCGTCTACACCTGACTTTAAAAACAACTATTTCACAGAAACAGAAGATGTTGAAGCTTGCGGTTCAAATAAAGAAGCAGGCAAGGCTAAATCATATGACTATATGACAACAAAAGAATTTTATGACGAGCTGACAGCCGACGGTGCAAAGTATCAGTATGTTGAGGGAAAAACGCCTGTCCTGCCAACTAAGGAATATGCAGTTGATTTTGAAGTAACACCTGCTGACCTGAAAAATGTTGTAATAAAGGTAGACGGAAAAGAGATAACAAGCAATACTGCAATGCTTACAGCAGGCACTTACACTGTAGATGTAACTGCTGACGATTGCGAGCCTCTCAGCAAGGAAATAACTATTTCAGCAGATATCGCAACACATACACAGGCTTTTGAACTTGCATACAAGTCAGCAGACTACACAGAGCTTGACAAGGCAGAGAAAGCCGCAAAGGCTCTCAACAAGGACGATTATGAGGACTTCTCAGCAGTCGAAAAGGCTCTTGCCGCTATCGACAGAACAAAGAACATCACAGAGCAGGCTGATGTGGACGCTATGGCAAAGGCTATAAATGACGCTGTGGCAAACCTTGTAAAGAAAGCACCTGCTTCTTCACAGCCTGACATCGTAAGCAGTTCTGATGCTTCGTCAGATACTAGCAGTTCCGCTTCTGACAGTTCATCTTCTGACAGCAAGTCAGACAGCAGCTCAAAGGCAGCCTCAAACGCTTCAAACACAAACCCATCGACCGGTGTTGCAGGCGGAGCATTCGCTCTTGCACTTCTGAGCGGTGCGGCTGTGGTCATGGCTAAGAAGAAAAAGTAATATATCCATTAAATAGATATATAAAGCAATTAAGTGGGACTTTTATACATTATTTGTTTAAATGAATACCGCTTGTGCTGATTTTTGACCGCTTGTGTCAAAATAGTTGAAAAATTATTACCGCTCTGCTATCATAATTATAAGCAGGGCGGTTTTATATTGCAATGCAAATATGATATGAAGTCTTATATTTCGGGAGGATAAAATATGAAAAAGACAAGAATTTTTAGCACAATGCTAGCAACGGTCATATGTATGGCATCTTTGCCTGCAATAAATGTTTTTGCGGCAAATCAGCAGAGAACTACAACTCTTGACCTTACAGTGGCAGGATTTCAGAACGATCAGAAAAATGAAGACGAGGGCTGGAGCTGGGACGCAGCAACTTCTACTCTTACACTTGACAATGTTGATTTTTCGACGGCGAAAAAGTCTTGTGTCATTGTTGACGGAGAAAAAGTTACTAATATAGTTTTCTCAGGAGATAACAAGATGACCTCAGGCACTACAGTTATTTCGAGAAAAGGAAGCGCAAAAGATACCGGTGTAGTACTAAGTGGAAAGACTAAGGACAGTGTGCTTAATCTTGAAGAAACAGGCAAACTTCTAGTAATGGATCAGCCTAATGTTACTTTTGAGTCAGGAACTGTCAACGCAAAGGGCGGTGCTGTCATAACACTTTATTCCATAAAGGTAATGGACGCAACTCTTAATATTGACACAAGTGAAGTTGCCGATGGTGGCTGGAATGACGGTTTGTATGCAAACGGCTCTGTTGAGATATACGGCGGAGATGTGAATATCAATGCAGGAAGAGCAGGAATATTAGTAGTTGGTATAGGTGCCCCTGAGCCTAAGACAGGCTTGATTATAAAGGACGGAAAGGTAGATATCAATGCCAAGCTTGCGGATATTTATCTTGGTACAGACAATATAAAGAACGGTCTTATCTCGGGAGGAGATATCACACTCGGTGGTGACATAGGAATTTTCCTTAACGATTGCGAAAAGTGCGAGATAAAGGGCGGTACATTCCATACTGATGAATGTGAAAAACCATTCGCAGTTCATAGAGACAGTTCGGCTGTATTTGAGTATGCAAAGGCAGATTATACAGAGCTTGACAAAGCAGAAGAAGCTGCAAAGGCTCTTAATAAGGACAACTATGTGGACTTTACAGCCGTAGAAAAGGCACTTGAAGCTATCGACAGAACTAAAAACCTTACACAGCAGTCAGATGTTGACAAAATGGCGAAAGACATAAACGATGCTGTTGAGGCACTTGTTTACAAGTCAGCAGACTACACAGAGCTTGACAAGGCAGAGAAAGCCGCAAAGGCTCTCAACAAGGACGATTATGAGGACTTCTCAGCAGTCGAAAAGGCTCTTGCCGCTATCGACAGAACAAAGAACATCACAGAGCAGGCTGATGTGGACGCTATGGCAAAGGCCATAGATGACGCTGTGGCAAACCTTGTAAAGAAAGCACCTGCTTCTTCACAGCCTGACAGCGTAAGCAGTTCTGATGCTTCGTCAGATACGAGCAGTTCCGCTTCCGACAGCTCATCTTCTGACAGCAAGGCAACTGACAGCAAGGCAGACAGCAGCTCAAAGGCAGCTTCAAGCGCTTCAAACACAAACCCATCAACCGGCGTTGCAGGTGGAGCATTCGCTCTTGCACTTCTGAGCGGTGCGGCTGTGGTCATGGCCAAGAAGAAAAAGTAAATAAGATCTCCCCTATTGTTGATATTTCGGAGAAGGGCAGTTCCTTGTGGACTGCCTTTTTTCTGTTTGCAGGAAAGCGGAATTTGCCTGCATAATTTGGGGCGTTTTTTTGCAAAGAAGCATAAAAATGCAATTATTTTATATTGATACTGCAAAATCGTCCGCGCAAGCTTAGACTAACTATTGATAATAGTCAATATCTTTTATTATCTATTTTATACCATGAAATTACATTTATTCATAAAAAATCGTTATAGATTTAAGCGAAATGTAAAAAATCAGCTCACAAAATCTGCGTTTACCCTTGCAATTCAGAAAAATATGTGGTATAATTATATTGCTGTAATAGGAGCACAGCATGAAATGCTGGCAGTGTGTTTTCAATTGTCAGATGAATTTCTGTATAGCTTATGCTTAATAATAAGGAAAGAAAATGAATGTGCCGGCGTGTGCTGTTTCATTATAGCGCCTATTAACGATATTTTTTTGAAAAGGAGTTATTGCAACATGTCAAAGATCGATTTGAGCAAGTACGGTATCACCGGAACTACAGAAGTTGTTTACAACCCTTCTTACGAGCAGCTGTTCGAGGAAGAAACAAAGCCAACACTCGAAGGCTATGAAAAGGGTCAGGAGAGTGAGCTTGGCGCAGTAAACGTTATGACAGGCGTTTATACAGGCCGTTCACCTAAAGATAAGTTCATCGTTATGGACGAAAATTCTAAGGACACTGTTTGGTGGACTTCTGACGAGTACAAGAACGACAACCACCCAGCTTCACAGGAGGCTTGGAAGTCTGTTAAGGAACTCGCTATCAAGGAACTTTCAAATAAGAGACTTTTCGTAGTTGACGCATTCTGCGGCGCTAACAAGGATACAAGAATGGCTATCCGTTTCATCGTTGAGGTTGCTTGGCAGGCTCACTTTGTAACAAATATGTTCATCAAGCCAACTGCTGAGGAGCTTGAGAACTTTGAGCCTGACTTCGTTGTATACAACGCTTCAAAGGCTAAGGTAGAGAACTATAAGGAGCTTGGTCTTAACTCAGAGACAGCCGTTATGTTCAACATCACAAGCCGTGAGCAGGTAATCATCAACACTTGGTACGGCGGAGAGATGAAGAAGGGTATGTTCTCAATGATGAACTACTTCCTTCCACTCAAGGGTATGGCTTCAATGCACTGCTCAGCTAACACAGACAAGAACGGCGAGAACACAGCTATCTTCTTTGGTCTGTCCGGTACAGGTAAGACAACACTTTCTACAGACCCTAAGAGACTTCTTATCGGTGACGACGAGCACGGCTGGGACGACAACGGAGTATTCAACTTCGAGGGCGGCTGCTATGCTAAGGTCATCAACCTTGATAAGGAATCTGAGCCTGATATCTACAACGCTATCAGAAGAGATGCTCTTCTTGAGAACGTAACTCTTGACGAGAACGGCAAGATCGACTTTGCTGATAAGAGCGTTACAGAGAACACTCGTGTATCTTATCCTATCGACCACATCAAGAACATTGTAAGACCTATTTCTTCTGCACCTGCTGCAAAGAACGTTATCTTCCTTTCAGCAGACGCATTTGGCGTACTGCCTCCAGTATCTATCCTCACACCAGAGCAGACACAGTATTACTTCCTCTCTGGCTTTACTGCAAAGCTTGCAGGTACAGAGCGTGGAATCACTGAGCCTACACCAACATTCTCAGCTTGCTTCGGTCAGGCTTTCCTTGAGCTTCACCCAACAAAGTATGCTGAAGAGCTTGTTAAGAAGATGCAGAAGAGCGGTGCTAAGGCATACCTCGTAAACACAGGTTGGAACGGCACAGGCAAGAGAATCTCTATCAAGGATACTCGTGGAATTATCGATGCTATTCTTAACGGTGATATTCTCAACGCACCTACAAAGAAGATACCACACTTTGACTTTGAAGTTCCAACAGAGCTTCCAGGCGTTGATCCTGCAATTCTCGATCCTCGTGACACATATGCTGACGCTTCCGAGTGGGAGACAAAGGCTAAGGATCTTGCAAGCAGATTTGTTAAGAACTTTGCTAAGTATGAGGGCAACCCAGCAGGTAAGGCTCTTGTATCAGCAGGTCCAAAGGAATAATCAATAACTCTGATACTATTATATAGTATAAAAGCTGCTGTGCCTTTTGGTACGGCAGCTTTTTTGTGCTCTTGAAAAAGTGTGATGAAGGTGGTATAATTGGTATGGAGGCGAATTTAGTTTGGAAAAGAAGAATTATGCCGCAAGGGCGGCTATATATGCCATGGGGCTCGTGATACTTGCCGCAGGGATAACGATGAACATCAAAACAGGGCTAGGTGTATCCACTATTATATCAGTGCCATTTGCCATATCGAGTATATGGGATGTGAATTTTTCTCTTGTGACTTTTGCTACATATGCACTGTTCGTTGTGATAGAAATGATAATAAAAGGCAGCGACAGAACTGTTATAGACTGGCTGCAAATACCATTCAGCATTGTGTTCAGCCTGCTGCTGAATATGTTTTCAAAGCTGCTTGATTCCAATTTCGGGCATTTGTGGCAAAACACGCTGTATCTGGCAGCAGCGATAATCTGCACGGGTGCGGGAATGTCAATGATGATAGCCATGAAGTTCGTGCCGAACCCAGCCGACGGTCTTGCTCAGGCTATAGGAAAAGCCTTTGGAAAGAACATGGGCTTTGGCAAGAATATACTTGACGCATCGTGTGTTGCCATTGCCTGCGTGATAGGTCTGCTATTTGACAAGCGGATAATAGGTATCGGTATCGGAACGGTGGCGGCTATGCTCCTTGTGGGAAGGTGCGTGGCAGTATTCGACCATTTCTTCAAAGACAGAATGAAAAGTGCCGCAGGGCTTGCAGAATAAAAAAACGCCGCAGAGGACAGATATCTCTGCGGCATTTGTGTATTTATATAATAAAAAATCCGCTCTACATAACGTAAAGCGGATACAAGCAAAAGCTTAAACTTTTGCTGGCGCGGATTGAGAGATTTGAACTCAGCTTGTTTTATTTCACAGCGTTTAACAGCTTCTTATAAAAGCCCGTAAATAAAGGGTTTGTGCTGTTTTGCATTTCACAGCTTTTTATAAAATTCAGCCGATTTTCACCGCTTATAATGACCAAATAATGACCAGAATTTTTTGCGATAGTCAAGCAATGAAGACTATACGGCATAATGCACAATAACATTTTCGCTTATGCTTTCAATACCCCTCAAACGCTCTGACAGCTCTTGTGCCGCGTCCTGTGCTCTCGTCTTTAAACTTTGCCGTCCTCTGCCTGCTGCGGCTCTGAGAGCCTGTCATCTTCGTATCTCGCTTTTAGAAACTCAAAGTATGCAATAAGCAAATTCTTATAGGCTGCTTTTGACTTAGGTTTAAAATCTTCGCCATAACTTTTCACCCATTCTATCACATCATCGTCAAGTGATAGTTCAAATAAAGTATTGTACTTTTTCATATTTTTATCCTTTCTGTTATTGGAGCAGTGCGAGCGGTTTACTCGCTGGACGGTAAACTTAGTTAATTACGGTGTTGCATTATCAAGCTACAAATTTCAAGGCGTTCAACTCTTGTTACTTTGGTATGAGTTAAAGGCTCTTGTGCTTCGATAACGTAATAATTAGGCTGCTCACTGCTTTTGTTTATGTGAATGTTGAAATAACCACGCTTGGCAAGTCTTTTTCTGAGTGCTAGTAATTCTTTGGGTTGACTCATTGCCTATTTTCCTTTCGGTCTATGTTTCAAGCCCACTTACATTCAAACCGAAAATAAGGCTTGAAAGATCCTTGCAAGCTTTGTCTATATCCTTGTACACTGTTCTGCTGTCAATTATTTCTCTTTCGGCTATCTCGTCATAAGTCGGGGTGGTCTCGCCTGTGATGAAAGCGGCTTCAATTACACGCCAACGCCTTTGCATATCCTCACGAACTGAGGAAGTACACCGAATTTTGTAAATATCAAGCATAGTTTGAACGTGTTCCATTATGGTTTTAGTGGTCACGATCTGATTTTTTATGCTTTCAACCTTGTATTTCTCGTATTCACTAAAGCCGATAAGCTCTCTTATGACAAGATCGTTTATCTGTGAAGCGTCACAAAGAGCATTTTCAGCATATGCCCTCAAATTTCGGTATTCTTTGAGCAATAGCTTGACGTTCTTGAACTTCTTGCTTTCGTTGTCCTTGATACGTTCGGCTTCTTGTGCTTGGTATATCTCAATAGCCTTTGCAGCTCCTGCTTCTGCTGCTATTCTTGAAATGTAATTGACTAGCTTTTGACTTGTGTTTTCTTGTGACATTGTTTTCACCTTTCGACTTTATGTTTGTGACCCGTTTTCAAACCCGTCATTGATTTGATCTAATACCCTATCAAGGGCGGCTAAAACTTCTTCGCTTTCGTCATCGTCCTTAGAGATATAAACGCCCGTCATTTTGTTCAAAAGGTCTATCGCTCGCAGCCTTGACGGCATACCCTCATCACTATCACGGGCAATGTCTGACAGCAGGGCTTGACGTTCCAACGCTGACATAATGCGTTCACGCTGTCCTTTTTTCGTCAGCTCTTGCACATATGCATTGACCTCTTCAACGTTCAGAAGCTTGCTGGCGTTCGTGTGAGCGAATTTCTTAGAATACCCAGCCTTAACAGCACTTTGCGTGGCGTTTCCGCTCTTAGCGTAATATTCGGCGAATTTCCTTTGTCTTGCTGTCATTTCTTCGCCTCCTTTCAGCAATGCCCGCTAGTGTAGTATTTTGTAGTGGTATCATAAGCTTGTGCTTGCCCGTATGTTCATTTGTCAATGCAATATGCACGGACTGTCAAGACAAAAAATGGTTGCAGCATTAGCCTCAAATATCAGTCCAGGGATTTTTAAAGAGGTCTTCGGGGTCTTGCTGTTCGCTTGGCTGTGAAGCAAGTTGAGGGTATCGCTTTTGGACTTCGCCTATGACCCAACTTCTTATAGCGTGATAGTCGGACTTGTACTTAACACCCTTTGATAGCTTATAGTTGTTCAAGATTTCTATGCACTTATCGACAAACGGCTTTGAATGTTCTGACATTATCTTGTCATATTCTTTTTCTGTGAGAGTGACAGCTTCCGCATTGTTGTTTTTGTTGTCTTTGACATTTTTCTTGTTCTTTGGCGTTGTGCGTTCCTTTTCTTCTATATTCTCATCTAATCTATTCTTATCTATACTAATCTTATCTAATCTATGTGGGCAGTTGGTTGACGCTTGGTTGTCAAGTGGTTGACAGTTGGTTGACGGTTGGTTGTCAATCATTGAATATGCTCCGTTATCCTCTACCCTGAGCATAGATTTTTCGTTAGTGTACGTTGTTAGTGTCATTCTATCTTTTCGCAAAGTATTATGTATTAGCCAATGCTTTATGACAATTACGCCGCTTTTGAATGGAATAATATAACTTTTGGCGATAAGTAATTTCATATCATCATCGGTGCAGCCTATGGCTCGTTGTATCTTTTTCGGGTTGTTCATAAAGCCCTCATCATCTGCACGCATAGACAAATGAAAGTACAAAGCCTGTGTTGATAGCGGCATATCTAAGAACAAATCGCTATCAATAATGATTTTTGCAAACATTCTTTTTTCAGCCATTGCTTAACCCTCGCTCTCCCACTTGTTAAGCAAGTCCTCCGCTGCTCTGAGGGCGTTTGCTATCCTTTCGGCTGCTGTCATACTACACCCCTTTCACCCTCGTTCAGATACTCAATGAACTTTTCTACATTGACAAGTGTCTTTGCTCCACACTGAACAAACACGATCTTGTTTTCTTTCACAAGCTGTCTGATAGCGTGGGCAGGAAAGCCCGTTTCTTTTGCCGTCTCGTTTATCGTCCGCATACGGGGTGCGGCTCTTGTTATGCTGATATTATTCAAAATAACTCCTATCCACCACATTTCAAGACTTGCGTTTCCACCCCTGAATGTGGTATAATAAGAGAGGAAACGTGTGTGTTTCTTTCATCGGGCTTTAACGCCTGCTTTGCCGTCTGAGTGTTGCGATCACTCGGACGGCTTTTTGTTTTCTTTTTCTGCCGTTAACTTTTCAGCGTGCTTTTTAAAGAAGCGTGTCGTTGTGTCCTTGACCTTATCGGCGTTCTTTCTTTTCCATTCTCTATAGTATGCACGCCGCGCAAGCACAACGGATCTTTCTTCCTCTGAAAGCTTGGTAACATCAATCATTGTTTTGCCTCCTTTCAAAATTGTTTCATTTTGATATTGACAGATTTCGTTCCGCCTGCTATAATAGTAACAGAAAAGCAAAACAAAATCAAGAAAAATCAATGGTATGTATCAAAATAGGCACATGGGGCGGATTGATGATTGAATGTAACAGCTTAGAGGATATCGGCAAGCGAATAAAGCACTACCGGACTTCAAAAGGAATGGAACAAAACGAATTAGCCAAAAAGCTACGCGTAAAACGTGAGCTTGTATCAATGTGGGAAAATGGAAAGAGAGATATTAAAACATCAAATATAGTAATGCTTGCAAATATATTTGAAATTTCCTGCGATGAATTATTGACAGGCACAAAACCTGAACACGTTGAGTTTAGACTTTCAACAGGTTTGAGCAGTCAAGCAATAGAAAAACTAATAAGCATTAACAGTCTTGTAATTGAAAATATTGACCCATATCACATTGACGAATATAATTTAATTGATGTTGTGAATTACATTATAGGACATCAGCATTTCATTACTTTTGTAAAGCATTTGTCTGAAATATATCGTATGTGCAGATCAAATGCTATTACAGTTGCTTCAAGTAATGTAATTAATGATGATAATTATGAAGAAATGCAAAGAGCCTTTTATAATTTTATAGACAAATTCAAAGTGAAATTAGTTTCTTATCAAGATTTTTACGGGAATGCGATCGGTAATTGTAAATATGATTTAGATTACATAATGAGAGACTTGTTAAATGAGGATTAGCCCCCATTTTAAGCACAAAAAAACCGCCCTGTGTTGCAGCACAGAACGGTTTAAATAGACCTCACCGCAAGGGCAAAGCCTGCTATACAAAGCATATAAATTATAGCACAAACGCCCTTTCGGTGTCAAGTACACAGAAAGGAACGTGAGCTTATGGCACTGTAGTGCTACAATAGATATTGGACAAAATTAAGAAAAAAGAAAAGAGAGATAGACAAAAATCTGATAAAATAAAGTTACCACACCAAATTCAAATCAGAAAGGAAGCCTATCTCTCATGAATAGTATAACACAAGATATGAAGTT
>ERZ772865.1995-NODE-1995-length-19051-cov-6.657349_pt1 | contig 19051 bp, 20 predicted proteins | sample MGYA00512133_ERZ772865 | MGnify/ENA primary metagenome ERZ772865 (study PRJEB29015, sample SAMEA2737722) | human gut metagenome | biome: human gut; feature: human-associated habitat; material: faeces | place: China | collected 2012 ...
GATGTCCTTGCTGTGGAGACATATTGGAAGAGGATACCGTATATTGTGATTGCGGTCAGAGATTAGATTGGGGGGATGAAGAATGAACGAAAAATTGAAGCCATGCCCGTTCTGTGGCGGGAAAGCTGTAATCGAAGTTATTGAGCCACATAGGCACATCATTTGCAAGATGCCAGTGTATACAGGAGGAGCATTTATTGAATGCACGGAGTGTGGAGGAGCCATTAGCGGAGAAACGGGAACAGAAGCGACTAAAAAGTGGAACAGGAGGGCAAACGATGAGATTGATTGATGCGGATGCACTAAAGAAAGATTTAAAATCGGTTACTTTAAGCAATGGAACTTTAGTAAATACAAATGCAGTATTGTATTTACTAGAAGAATATCCGACGTCTTATGATGTAGACAAGGTTGTGGAGCAGTTGAGAAAATTGAAGAAAGCAGAGCAGGACAGACCAGATGATTGCGACGATGACGGATACGGAGACGGCGAACAGATCTACAATGACGGGAGAAGTCAGGGAAGATATGAAGCATTTGGCAAAGCTATCGAGATCGTGAAAGGCGGTGGAGTAGATGAATAAAGCAGTATTGATTATGGATATGCCGGAACAGGTGTGCCAGAAATGCACATTGTGCTATGAGACAGAGAATGATGACGAATATCTGTGCTGTGCGACAGGAAAACTTGTACCAGACAGAGAAAAGCCGGATTGGTGTCCGCTCCGGGAACTGCCAGAGAAGATACCAGAGTTGAAATCTGGTTATGAAGATCTCAGCACATCAATACGTCGGGTGGGCTTTAATGCCTGCTTGGATGAAATTTTAAACTAAATTGAAAGGGGTGAGAGGTTTGCCGTTAGATTGAATGGTTTAAAAGCAATAAAACGATGAATTTATTGCATAAAACACAACATAATTAAATTTAAAGTGCACTATTGTAGATGTGTGCACGGAATATAAGAAAGGAGCCGGAACCTATCCGGATAAAAGGCGCGCCGGGTTCCTTTCAAAAGAAAATGAAGAATAGTGAATTAAAAGAATATGTAAACAGCTTTCCGGATGATGCACCGGTGAGTATTATCTGCGCGAATCCAAGAAAAAGAAAACTGTACAAGTTGGAAAATGTAATATGGGTGACAGACCAAGGGCAGCCTTTGATCCTTATTGACATTGGAAAAGAATCGGATATGGATGCAGAAATGATATCCGCTTGCGAAGAGGATGAAAAGTCTGCGGATGATCTGGAAGGACAGATGCAAATCGAGGATTTTCCGGAGGTGATGCCGTAATGGATTTTGGATATTACAACATGGATTGTATGGATGGGATGAAAGAGTTCCCGGATGGTTACTTTGACCTTGCGATTGTAGATCCACCGTATGGGATTGGAGAAAATGGAGATAAAAACCATACAAGAAGTAACCTAGCAAAAGCAAAAGATTACAAGAGTTTTAGCGGAATGGATATAAAACCACCAAACGAAAAATATTTCAATGAACTGTTTAGAGTGTCAAAAAATCAGATTATTTGGGGAGCAAATCATTTTATAAGCAAAATGCCGTTTAATAGTAGTTGTTGGATTGTTTGGGATAAAGATAATGGAAATAATGATTTTGCTGATTGTGAACTTGCATGGACTTCGTTCAGTACTGCAGTAAGGAAGATTAAATATAGGTGGCACGGAATGCTTCAGCAAAATATGAAACACAAAGAAAACCGTATTCATCCTACACAAAAACCAGTGGCACTATATGAATGGCTTCTGAATAGCTATGCAAAGCCCGGAGACATTATCCTTGACACACATGTAGGAAGTGCTAGTAGTTTGATAGCCTGCTACAGAACCAACCATCCATATGTTGGCTTTGAACTGGACAAGCATTATTATGATTTGTCCAAAAAGAGATTAGATGCAGAAATGGCACAAATGCGATTATCTGATTTTATGCCGGAGGTGATGCCATGAATTTATTTGAAAAAGTAAAATGCAAAGGCTTTTATAAGCCATTTAAAGACGGAAGATGGCTGTATCTCGACAGGAAAACATTAACTGCTGATGCAATGGACAATAATCTGGCAGATGGAAACAATGATGGCACTTTCGAAAAAAATGTTGAATATATCGAGAAAACTTATTTCAAACACGTTGATAAGAATTTCACAGGTGTAATTGTTGGATATAAGGATATTGTCATCAAAGGCTATCTTGATGCGATTTATGAAGATGAATGTGATGTAGGTATCGGAGTCATTCCAGAAGCGTTTTATGTATCGAAAAGAGCAAAAGAAACGGTAAAATGTGCTGTTGTTTATTATGCGAACAATTTAAAACATTATGTTCCATTGGAAGATTTGGAGGTGCTGTCATGATACAGACAGCAGAAGATAAAGTGAAAGAGTACTGCCAGTGCATCCGCAGAGAAATAGAACACTGGAAAGTTATCAATCAGAACGGGTGTAATGATCCGTTCTGGTCCGATGGATGCAACATGAATCTGACACGGAATCATATCATTTATTATCAGTCAAAGATCCATGAGGCCTGCACAGAAAATCAGTTGCCATTACCGGAGGAATGTTATTTATCCATACCGCCGGAAGTGGATAATAATTATATGGCAAATCTTAAGCAAAAACCACGGGTGGAGAGATTGCGTCAGTTAGGGAGGATCATGACTGGATGCATTTATCAGTACGACGAGAACCAGATGAGTTTATTTTAGGACCAGATAAAAAACCAAGCGATCATCATACCACCTTCCGCAATAGTATATGTGGCAATGATGGACGGTACACCGAAGATCTGGCGGGGAGAAGAATAAAATATTGGAGGATAGTGGCTTATGAAGTTTTCAAAACTGACTAAGCCAGAGCTTGAAACAATTATTGAAAACGCCAATTTCACGGAGCAGGAAGAAGAAATATTTTATCTTCTTGCCCGTGGACTTATTTCAAAAGAAATAGCCATGAGACTATGCGTATCAACAAGAACAGTGGAAAGAAGAATTTTTGATATTAAACAGAAAGTAAAAAAGTTAGAAGGTGAGTTAAACGGGAAATCTTTCAAATAGTGAGTTGTTGAATATTGCCATCGAAAATGGTATTATCAACATAGACACCATTCAGAAAAAAATTGAAATGAACGAAAGGAAAAAATTTATTGAAAAACACACTTACAGCATTTGGCAAGGAAAAGATGGAAAGTTTTACACATATTTGCCAGATGAAGATAATAAGAGAGGAAAGAGACTTGTAAAGAGAACATCTGAAAAAGCAATTGAAGATGAAATAGTAAAGTTCTATAAAGCTAAGGAGGATGAACCTACAGTTATTCAGGTATATTCTAATTGGATTTCTGAAAAACTTGAATATGGTGAAATAACAAGACAGACAAAGGACAAGTACGAGACAAATTTTAAAAGATTTTTTGAAAATAAGTATTTGCCGATTGCAAATAGAAAAATCCGGTACATTGATGAAGAAATATTGGAATCATTCATAAAAACAGCTATTTCAAAACTGGAACTTACGCAAAAAGCTTATTCTGATATGCGGATATTGATTAACGGAATTTTCAAATATGCAAAGAAAAAACATTATACCAGCCTGAGCATAACCAGTTTTATGGGTGATTTGGAAATTTCGGAAAAGTCATTTAAAAAGAACCATAAGTCAGACTGCGAATTGGTATTTTCTAAGGATGAGGAACTTTTAATTGAACGATTTGTAATGGAAGATGAGCCTACATTGATAGAACTTGGCATTATTTTGGCATTTAAAACAGGATTGAGAGTTGGGGAAATATCTACCCTCTCATGGTCTGATGTCGGAGAAAATAAGATACATATATCAAAGACAGAAATAAGATATAGAGATGATAATGGCAAATATGTATTTGATGTTCAAAATTTTCCTAAAAGTGATGCCGGGTTTAGAGATGTTATAATTACCGCAGATACCAAAGAACTTATGAGAAAAATAAAAATGCTCAATCCATTTGGGCAATATATTTTTATGAAAAACGGTAAACGAATAAAAGGTCAGGCATTTACAAGGCGGCTATATGTGATATGTGATAGAATAGGAATTGGTGAACGTTCAATTCACAAGGCAAGAAAGACATATGCAACAAAGTTGATAGATGGAAATGTTCCAGAATCGGTAATAAAAACACAAATGGGGCATACAGATATCAGAACAACTCTCGATCATTACTATTTTAATAACAAGACAGAGAGTGAAATGCAGGAATATATTGCAAAAGCATTATCAATGTAAAAGGTAACACGAGGTAACACCTTTGGAGATAAAGAAATTCAGTATTTATGCGGGTTTGAGAGAATTGATACCGAGTTCGAATCTCCCTTCCGCTACTTCAAGACCTCAGAGATTCTGAGGTCTTTTGTTGTATACCGGCAAAATTTTTTATATAATAAGTTTATGATACGAATCCTATACAGGCAGAATTCAATTTTACTTTTAAAGATGCAGGAGAGGAGAACTATGAAACAAAAATATAAGAAGCTGGCATTTTTCATATTATTACTAAGTATGCTTACCGGCTGTATGTTATTGAGTGGCTGTACGGAAAATACAGAAAATGGATCACAGAGCAGCTATATTGTAGATTCGGATGAGCTGCAGGATACAGAAAATCAGATGGAATTCGTACCGGGTTCTATGAAAGGTTCAAAACAGGAGGAAACGTCGGAAAACGAAGAACAGGGTCAGACAGAGCAAAGTCGTCAGACTGTCGCGGAAGAAAATGATGCGGAGCAGGCAAAGACGGCAGGTAATCTGGAAGTACATTTTATAGATGTGGGACAGGGGGATGCGACTCTGATCAAATGTGATGGTCATTCTATGCTGATCGATGCGGGAAATAATGATAAAGGTACACTTGTACAGAATTATCTGCAGCATCAGGGAGTGGAGACTCTTGACTATGTGATCGGCACGCACCCGGATGCAGACCACATCGGAGGAATGGATGTCGTTCTTTATAAATTTGACTGTAAGACGATCATCATGCCGGATGTTGCAAATAACACGCGCACTTATGATGATGTTGTGCAGACGATGAAAAATAAGGGATATAAGACCACTTATCCGGTTGTCGGGGAGACATACACGATCGGTGGAGCAGCATTTACGATCATTGCCCCAAACAAAGAGTATGGAAATGATATGAATTCCTGGTCGGTCGGCGTCCTCTTACAGAATGGAAACCACCGGTTTTTGTTTACCGGGGATGCAGAAGAGGGAGCAGAACAGGATATCCTGCAGAATGGCATCGATATCTCGGCGGATGTCTATAAGGTTGCACACCATGGAAGCAATACGGCAACATCCCAGGCATTTCTTGATGCAGTACATCCGACGTATGCGGTAATCAGTGCTGGGGAAGGCAATTCTTATGGACATCCGCATGCGGAAGTATTAAACAGACTCCGTGCAGCCGGAGTATCTGTTTTCCGCACGGATGAGCAGGGAACGATCGTTGCCGCGTCAGACGGGACAACGCTGACCTGGAATATGTCTCCGTCGGAGAGCTGGCAGGCAGGGGAAGCGGAAAAGAGCCAGAACACAGAAAAAAGTGAAAAAGCAGCTGACAACCAGAATAATGCAGAAACAGATGCAGCCGTAAGTAATCCGACGGACCAGACGGATGGAAATTCGGATGTGATCGTTCACATCACGAAAACGGGAGAAAAATATCACTCTGCCGGATGTCAGTATTTAAGACAAAGTGATATTGAAGTGACCTTATCAGAGGCAAAAGCAAAAGGGCTTACACCGTGTTCAAAGTGTAATCCGCCACAGTAAAAATATTAATAGAAGGGAAAAGAAAAATATGCGCGTAGGAATGGGATATGATGTTCATAAATTAGTGGAGGGCAGGGACCTGATCATTGGAGGGGTAAAGATCCCACATACATTAGGACTTTTGGGACACTCGGATGCAGATGTACTGCTTCATGCCATCATGGATGCACTGCTTGGGGCAGCAGCACTTGGAGATATCGGAAAGCATTTTCCGGATACGGATCCGAAATATAAAGGGATTTCAAGCATGAAACTGTTGGAACATGTGGCGGGACTGATCGCCGAAAAAGGTTATATTGTGGAAAATATCGATGCGACGATCATCGCACAGAAACCAAAGATGCGTCCACATATCGAACAGATGGAGAAGAATATTGCAGCAGCACTTAAAATATCAGAAGATCAGATCAATGTGAAAGCGACCACAGAAGAGGGACTGGGATTTACCGGAACGGAACAGGGAATCTCTGCGCAGGCAATCTGTGCACTGACAACGATCTATGAGAGCAGTGTCAGCGTGGCGGATTCTGCAGGAGGCTGTGCGGGCTGTCCCGGACGTGCCTGTGGAAGATAAAAGTATAAATAAAATATAAAATGTATTGACACGATCATAAAAATAAGATATGATAAACCATATTTTGGCGAATTGAAATGAGACTCAGATATATTTTTTGTAAGGACATCAGTGGATATTCAAAACAAGGATATATATTGGGTCTTTTTATGTACAAAAGAAGGGAAAATGAGTATATGAAAAAAAGGACGATACGTTTCTGTTGTGGAGTTATGGCTGCGGGCCTGCTGATCTGTGGCATACCGTCTGGGGGAGCAGAGAGAGTAACCCAAAATCATTTGCTGTGGAATGTGGCTGCGGCGGCTGAGACAGCAGTTACAGTGTCGAATGAGAATGAGTTTCTGTCGGCACTTGCACAAAAGCAGAAGAATATTGTTGTAACTGGAAGTTTTTCCGTCAGAGGTCAGGCAGAAGCGAGCGGACAGATGATGCCTGTTGAGATACCGGACGGGACAGTGATTACTGGAAATAATACAGGAAGTATTACGTTCAGCGGACCAATCCAGATCATGGGAGACGGTGTTGTGATCCGGGATATCCAGATTGGTTTTATCTCTACCAATAGTATGAATTCTGTGCCGCATCGTGAGATTTTTCTTGCAGGGCACAGCCTTACACTGGATAATGTAAAAACATATTTGCCGGGAGGAGGGGACGCCAGCCTGGGTGGTTTTGGCGGCACAGAAAAAGAACTTCTTCCAACCATCTATGCAGGAGGATATCACAGTAATACAGCGGTGGGGACGAAAGCGTCACTCACAGTTGTAAATGCAAACAGTGATACAATGTTCCAGAATATCTATATGGGACATAAAGCGTCAGCAGGTGAGAGGACTGCCTATACGGGGAGTGTGGAGTTAAATCTGGACGCAGATGCAAAAGTGCGGGATATTATTTCGGCAGAGGACACAACATCTGCATCACTTGTTTTTTCAGGTGGACAAAATGGAACGGATGAGATCAGCATTTCAGGGATCAAAGGAAATGCCAACACGGTGTTGACTGTAAAAAATTGTGCTGTGTCAGGTGTCGTTACAACAGGGATTAAAGATATTGTTTTAGAGGCAGGAGGAAGACTGCAGCCGAAAGATGAAACAGCGCAGTTAAACAATATTACACTGAAAAACGGTGGTTGTCTGGATCTTACAAAAATAATAGATGCTCAGGTAAAGGGCAATTTCACAAGTGGTGGCAGTGCGGCAAAGGGAAAGCTTGTTCTTGATCAAAATGGATACGTTCAGATCAATGGACAGGTAAGCGGTGTTACACAGTTTCAGGTGGGAAGTCATGCTATATCTGGTAATCTTTTAAATGAGCATACCTATATCATAGCAGAGAACGGAACAGCAGGAAATTTTGTGTTATCAGATAAAGATATCAATAACAACTATAGCCTGGTCTGCAAAAATGGGATATGGACAGCGTATCGCAATTATGTACCGGAGAAACGTGAACTTGAAAGTATCGAGATAAAATCCTGCCCGAAAAATGTTTACACCGGTAATATTCCGGCAGACATTACAGATAAAACTGATGATGCGCCATATCTGGATGTGATATGGAAGGATCAGTATGGAGAAGATTACACGTTTGATGAAGTTGCAAATGAATATGATGGCTATGGATTTTATAATCATATGATACTAATCCGCTCTGATGACTGGAATAGTGATGATGAAGAAATTCAACAGAAAATGGACTGGGGAAACCCAATCTATCTGGATGTGGATAAAAATGAGTCAGACCGCTATTATCTGATTGCATATGGTGAAGTGAAAACAGGAAAATACACCTTATTATTATGTTCGGAGCCGTTTGATGATCTTGATACTGTGGCAGATGTAAAAGCACTGAAAGATACCGTGTTGGCGGAAAAGGAAATAATATTCACAGATGAACCAGGTGTATCACATCAGCATGTGGAGGGCGAGCCGGTAAAAGAAAACGAGATAGCTGCGACCTGTACCCAAAAAGGAAGCTATGATAAGGTAGTTTATTGTAAGGATAAAGATTGCGGGGAAGAGCTTTCCCGTGAGAACATAACGGTTCCAGCATCAGGACACAAAAAAGGAGAGCCGGTCACTGAAAATCGCGTGGAAGCGAAAGTGGGTGTGGAAGGAAGCTATGAAAAAGTAATGTATTGCACCACATGTCATGAGGAGTTAAGCAGAGAAAAAATAGTGATTCCAGCCCTGAAAGAGCCGGACACAGAAGAGCCGGGAACAGAGACACCGGCACCGGAACCGGATACAGAAGAGCCGGGAACAGAGACACCGGAGCCGGACACAGAGAAACCGGTGCACAAACACAGTTATGTGTTGAAAAAAACGACAGAGGCAACCTGCATGAAAGAGGGAGAAAAAATTTATTCCTGTGCATGTGGGGACAGTTATACAGAAAAAATTGCAAAGAAGTCCCATACACCGGAGAAAAAACTGACACCTGCAAAACCGGGCAGCAATGGAAAGAATGTGACCATGTGCAGCTTGTGCAAAACAGTATTGAAACAGGTGAAAATCAATGCACCAAAGACGGTAAAATTGTCGAAAGATCATTACAGTTATGATGGAAAAGCGAAAAAACCTGCCATCAAAGTGACGGATAATAAGGGAAAAGTGATTTCAGGCAGCTTTTATAAAGTCTCGTATCAGAATAATAAAAAAGTCGGAAAAGCAACAGTGACCGTGAAGTTTCAGGGAAATTATTCGGGAATACTGAAAAAGACATTTGAAATCTGTCCAAAGGAAACTTCTATTTCAAGTGTAAAATCCGGGAAAAAATCCATGACTGTGAAATGGAAGAAACAGGCATCACAGACGAGCGGCTATGAGATAGTATATACAGCAGATGCATCGTTTGGCAAAAAAAATACGAAGACGGCTGTGATCAAAAGTAATAAGACGACAGTTAAAGAAATCAAAGGATTAAAACCGGGAAAGAAATATTATGTAAAAGTACGTACATATAAAGAAGTAAAGTCCGGTACAAAAAAAGTGAGGATCTACTCAGACTGGTCAAAGAAAAAAGCAGTTCAGATAAAAAAATAGTTCAGATAAAGAAACCGGATGAAAGAAAAACAATGGTCAGATGAATGATAAGTAACATCTGACCGTTGTTTTTTTACAGGGTTTGATGTTTTTTGATACGTCTTTTTATGCTTTCCACATCAATCGGTTCAAAAATGAGATCATTGATCAGATCAGATAATATGGCATTTCGAATCTGAGTCAGATTACCCTCTTTGCAGATTGCGATAATGGGAGTTGACGAAGCCCAGGACTCATGACTTAATTCATCCCACAATTGCCTGCCATCATCTCCGGTTTCGGATACATCTATGAAAACGGCAGGAACATGGTTATTTTTATCCATAATGGCATAGCGTATTTCCGTAACGGAAGATACTTTTATGAGTCTGTCCGGGTAAGAATATGCAAATTTTAAAGTGGAAGCAACATTTCTGGAATGTGTATATAATAAAATATTTTTCATGGCAGTGTCTGGTTTCTGTGCAGAAACACCATACTCGGAAAAACATTGTTTCCCGGATTTTTTTGAATTCCCAAGTGCAGTGTCTGCTTTCTGAAAAAGTGTTGTGTAGGAAGTTTCATAAGGCTCTGTGAATGCAATACCGATACTGATCGTAACGTTTTCAGGAATGGATAAAGCTTCTTTATCTAAAATTGCATCTAAAAGTTCCTGTGCTTTTTCATAGACAGCCTGTCTGGAGGCTATATCCCGCATAAAAGCAACAAATTCGTCTCCGCCGATGCGTCCGATAATGTCGGAACCGGAAAAATGAGATGCAAGAATACCGGCTACGACAGAGATTGTATGATCGCCCATTTTATGCCCAAAGATGTCATTGACAGCTTTGAAATTGTCGATATCTATGGCAAACAATGCATGTAATTCTTCCGGAGTGGATAAAAGTATGTGGGAAATGGCGTGCTCTGCTGTGGCCTTATTCAGCAGATGCGTCATCTCATCCACTTCTGATTTAATCCGCAGAGCTTCCTGTTTTTGTAAAATATGATTCAGTCTGCGGTTCGTCTTTAAAATATTGTCAATACGGTGACGTGCAATGGCAGGTTCAGTGGGTTTACTGAGAAAGTCGCTTGCGCCTAATTCGAAAGCTTTCGTCTGTACTTCCGGAGTGTCGGTGGTTGTCAGAACCACGACTGGAATTTGTTTAAACTCCGGCATTTCCTGGCGGTGTTTTAAAACATCGAAACCATCCATTCCCTGCATGACAAGATCTAAAAGGACAAGGTCAATCATATTTTTTTTATCTTTGATCATCTGCAGACATTCCTCACCGGAAGATACTTCAAGAATATTGAAGGCCGGAGAGAATATTTCATTTAAAACGGCACGCTGTAAGCGTGAATCATCTACGATTAGCAAAGTTTCTTTTGACTGTTCCATATTAAAAAATCCTTCGTATCAGTTATAAATTATCCCCCTGAAAACCACAGGATACTATCTATAATGTAACATGGAAAATGGTTGTGTGCAATGAGAAAAAGACTGAGAAAAAATAAAACCGTTGACAAATCGGGGGTAAGTGCATAAACTAGAGTAAGCGAATCAACTTACCAGTAAAAATATGATAAGGGCGTTGAGCGGGAAGAGTAAGAAATCAGAGTGCTGACAGAGAGAAACTGCCATCGGCTGCAAGCAGTTTTCAGAAAGAGATTTCCGAAGTGCCTCCGTGAGCCTGTCCGGGGAAACGGTTTGTCTGCCAGTACAGTATCCGGATACGAGTAACACGCGTTAAGTGTATTGAGTGAGGATCAAAAGATCCTTAAGTTAGAGTGGAACCACGGATCATTTCGTCTCTTAGAGATGAAATGATCCGTTTTTCATGATAATGGAATGTTCGCGGATCGTACATTCTATTATTTGGTTAAGGAAAGGGGATGCCAGTTTTGGGAATCATCAGTCATATTAAGGAAGAATTTACAGTGATAAAGGAGCGGGACCCGGCGATCAAATCGCCGATGGAGGTATTGCTTTATCCGAGTTTTCGGGTTATGTTGAGCTACAGACGTGCGCATAAGCTGTATTTAAAAGGACATTTCTTCTGGGCGAGATTTATTTCACAGCGGGCAGCGAGAAAAACAGGAATTGAGATACATCCGGGAGCAACGATCGGGAAAGGATTTTTTATTGATCACGGAAGTGGTGTGATCATTGGAGAGACGGCGATCGTTGGGGACAATGTTACTCTGTATCAGGGTGTGACACTAGGCGGTACCGGAAAAGAGACCGGAAAACGTCATCCGACGATCGGGGATAATGTTATGATCAGTGCGGGTGCAAAGATCATCGGTTCCTTCACCGTTGGAGAAAATTCCAAGATCGGAGCGGGAAGTGTGGTCATAGAGGAAGTGCCGCCAAACTGTACCGTAGTTGGTGTTCCGGGAAGAATCGTAAAACGTGACAATGTGAAGATGCCGCGCAGTGATATGGATCAGTGCCATCTGCCGGATCCGGTCAAAGAGGACATCAATGTGCTGCAGAGGGAAAATGCAGAACTGGTCAACCGTGTGCTTGATTTAGAGCAGGCAGTCCGGATTTTAAGTGCTGATGCACAAAAAACAAAATAAATTGCATTTTGCTCCGCAAAACAAGGAGTAAAATCCTCTGCTCATCAGAGGATTCGCATTTTGCTTCGCAAAACAAGGAGGATTATTTAAATGGAAAATAAATTTCAATTTTACAACACACTGACAAGAAAAGTAGAAACGGTGATCCCGCATGAGGATGGAAAGATCGGCATGTATACCTGTGGACCGACCGTATACCATTTTGCACATATCGGCAACCTCAGAAGTTACATCATGGAGGATGTATTGGAAAAATCACTCCGCTATGTCGGATATGATGTAAAACGTGTTATGAATATCACGGATGTGGGACATTTATCTTCCGATGCAGATACCGGGGAAGATAAAATGTTAAAAGGTGCAAAAAGAGAGCACAAAACAGTGATGGAGATCGCAAAATATTATACAGACGCTTTCTTTAGTGACTGTAAAAAGTTAAATATCAAGACACCGGACGTTGTGGAGCCTGCAACGAACTGTATTCCGGAGTTCATCCATATGATCGAGGTGCTGCTTGAGAAAGGCTATGCCTATGTAGCAGGCGGAAATGTTTATTTTGATACATCCAAATTAGACGATTATTATGTATTTTCTTCCCAGAGCGAAAAAGAGCTGTTAGTCGGTGTACGCGACGATGTGGAAGAGGACGTAAATAAGAAAAATAAAAATGATTTTGTACTCTGGTTTACAAAGTCAAAATTTGAGGATCAGGCGCTTAAATGGGATAGCCCATGGGGCGTTGGATATCCGGGATGGCACATTGAGTGCTCATGCATCAGTATGAAACATCTGGGCGAGTATGTAGATATCCACTGCGGCGGTGTAGACAATATTTTCCCGCACCATACCAATGAGATCGCACAGTCAGAGAGTTACCTTGGCCATACATGGTGTAAATACTGGTTCCATGTACAGCATTTAAATGATAAATCCGGAAAAATGAGTAAGTCCAAAGGGGATTTCCTTACCGTATCCCTGCTGCAGGAAAAGGGGTATGATCCGATCGTATACCGTATGTTCTGTCTGCAGTCCCATTATAGAAAACCGTTGGAGTTTTCCTATGAAGTATTAGATAATATGGCTGCAGCTTATAAAAAACTGACCAAACGAATCGCAGAATTAAAGGATGAGGGAACCGTACAGCAGGATAAATTTGATGCTTATAAGGCAAAATTTGAGGATGCGATCAGCAACGATCTAAATACATCGATGGCGATCACGATCATTTATGATCTGCTCAAAGATGATATGAACGATAAGACAAAACTTGCGCTGATCAATGATTTTGATAAAGTATTATCCTTAAATCTGACAACGGCACAGGCAGATGCAAAAGAGGAGATCGATGCAGAATTAGAAAGCTATGTACTTGCAAAGATTGAAGAACGAAAGGAAGCAAAGAAAGCAAAAGATTTTGCAAAAGCAGATGCAATCCGCGATGAACTGCTTGCAAAAGGCATTGTACTGAAAGATACCAGAGAAGGTGTGATCTGGCACAAAGCGTGAGAGAGAGGAAATGCCAATGCAGAAAGGAATAGACTCTTATATCAAAGAACAGTTCGGAATCAGTGAAGTGGATATCCGGACATATTCGCCTCTTACGTTAGCCTATATCGGAGATGGAATATTTGATCTGGTGATCCGGTCTGTTGTCGTAGGAAAAGGAAACACGAGAGCAGGAGAACTTCACAAGCGGACAAGCCAGATCGTAAAAGCACACACACAGGCGGAAATGATTGAAAAATTACTTCCGATGCTGACGGAGGAAGAAGCAGAAGTGTACCGTCGTGGAAGGAATGCAAAATCGCCGACAATGGCAAAAAATGCCACAATGTCTGATTACCGGAAAGCAACCGGATTTGAGGCGCTGATGGGATACCTGTATTTAAAAGATGAGTTTGAACGTCTGGTGGAACTGGTAAAGACCGGTGTGGACGAACTTGCACTTAAAATGTAAAAGGAGAGAGTAATGGGCTACGAAGAGCTGAAAATAGAGGGACGCAATGCCGTGTTAGAGGCATTCCGTTCCGGAAAAACAATTGACAAATTATTTGTGTTGGACGGCTGTCAGGATGGTCCGGTGCGCACGATTGTCAGAGAGGCAAAAAAACATGACACGATCGTGCATTTTGTGGAAAAAGAGCGTTTAGATCAGCTTTCTGAGACAAAAAAACACCAGGGAGTGATCGCAGTTGCTGCAGCATATGAGTATGCCGAAGTGGAGGATATGCTAAAATTGGCAGAGGAAAAGGGCGAGCCGCCATTTTTATTCATTCTGGATAATATCGAGGATCCGCATAACCTTGGCGCTATCATCCGTACGGCAAATCTTGCCGGTGCGCATGGTGTCATTATTCCGAAACGCCGCGCGGTCGGTCTGACGGCAACTGTGGCAAAGACATCCGCCGGAGCAATCAATTATACACCGGTTGCAAAGGTGACAAATCTGACTGCAACAATGAAAGAGTTAAAGGACAAAGGAATGTGGTTTGTCTGTGCGGACATGGATGGAACCTGCATGTATGATCTGGATTTAAAAGGACCGATCGGTCTTGTCATCGGCAGTGAAGGCGAGGGTGTTGGCAGACTGGTGCGCGAGAACTGTGATTTTGTGGCATCCATTCCGATGAAGGGGGATATCGATTCCCTGAACGCATCGGTGGCAGCAGGTGTGCTTGCCTATGAGATTGTGCGGCAACGCATGCGGTAGAAGACACCGCAGCGGTAGAAGACACCACAGCGGTAGAAGACACCGCAGCGGTAAAAAACACAGCAGCAATAAAAGACGTCGCAGGTGGTAGAGAACACCGCAACGGTAGAAAAAAACGCCGTGGTAGATAATATTGTATCAGGAGTCTTGGGAGGAACATGTTAGAGTCATATCGGGATTTGACAGACGAACAGCTGATTGCGGCATTAAAAAACAGCGGTGATCCGGACGGAAAGATCATGGATTACATTTTAGATAAATATAAACCGCTGGTCCGCAAAAAGGCAAATGCAGTATTTCTGATTGGCGGTGAGACGGATGATCTGATCCAGGAGGGAATGATCGGTCTGTTTAAGGCAATCAGAGATTACGATGATACGAAAGAAACATCTTTTTTTCATTTCGCAGAATTGTGTATTACGAGACAGTTATACAAGGCAGTTGAGGCGTCGAACCGGAAAAAACATGCGCCGCTCAATTCCTATGTTTCTTTCTACTCAGAAAACAGTGAAAACGGATATCCTCTGGCAGAAACGCTGACCATGGACGGAATCGGAAATCCGGAGCAGATGATGATCGATCAGGAAAATGTGGCACAGTTCTGGGAGAAGCTCAGGACGCATTTAAGCAAGATGGAACGGGAAGTATTAGACCAGTATCTTGCGGGATTTCATTATCAGCAGATTGCAGAAAAAATGGGAAAATCACCAAAATCTATTGATAATGCGCTCTCCCGTATTAAAGCAAAAATTCGGGAGACGAATCCTGAAATAGGGAAGATGTAGAAGATTCGCCTTCTTTTTTGTAGATAGTCACGAAAAATACTTGTGCATATTGCATAAAAAATAAATGAGAAAATTGTAACATTTGTGAACACTTATTGAGAAAATCATGCTATTATAATCACTGTAAAAACCCCCCAATACATTATATATAGTTTTTGCTATACCCCATAGTAAAAATACCTTCTCCTAAAAAAGACAGCAGTGGCTGTCTTTTTTGTTGTACAAATATTGACAACCGTCACAGATTAGGCTAGACTGAACAAGTCGATAAAACTTAATAGAAAACAACGCAGAGGGACTGCATGTCCGGGAGAATGCCCGGAGGGATTGCGGTTGAGAAGGTTAAAACCTGACTCTTTGAACCTGTCAGTTAATACTGTCGTAGGGAGCGTATTGGGAAGATGCTATCTCCTGTCGCGCTTGCGGCAGGAGATTTTTTGACGTGGAGAATTCGTTTGCCAGACAGTGGTTCAAGCAGTCCCCCATGCGAAAAAGGAGAAAAACGTATGGAACAGTATACCACACAGATGGATGCCGCACGCAGAGGCATCGTGACCAAAGAATTAGAACTTGTAGCGAAAAAAGAGCGCATGACCGTAGAAGAGCTGATGCCGCTTGTAGCAGAGGGAAAAGTAGCAATCTGCGCCAACAAGCATCACACCTGCATTGATCCGGAAGGTGTAGGATCAATGTTACGCACGAAGATCAATGTCAATCTCGGTGTATCGAGAGACTGCAAGGATTATGATGTGGAGATGGAGAAAGTGATGGCGGCTGTCAACATGGGTGCACATGCCATCATGGATTTATCTTCCCACGGCAATACGATTCCGTTCCGCAGAAAACTGACTGCAGAATGTCCGGCAATGATCGGTACCGTGCCGATCTATGATTCTGTGATCCATTACCAGAGAGATCTTGCGACACTGACCGCAAAAGATTTTATTGATGTGGTGCGTCTGCATGCGGAAGATGGTGTGGATTTTGTGACACTGCACTGCGGAATTACAAGAAAGACAATCGAGCAGATCCGGAAACATAAACGTAAAATGAACATCGTTTCCCGCGGCGGTTCCCTTGTATTTGCATGGATGTGCATGACGGGGGAGGAAAATCCGTTTTATGAATATTATGATGAGATCCTTGAAATCTGCCGTGAGCATGATGTTACCATTTCACTTGGAGATGCCTGCCGTCCGGGATGTCTCGCAGATGCATCCGATGTCTGTCAGATCGAAGAGTTAGTAAGACTTGGAGAGCTGACAAAACGCGCATGGGAGAAAGATGTACAGGTCATGGTAGAAGGACCGGGACATATGCCGATGGATCAGATCGCAGCAAATATGAAGATCCAGCAAAGCATCTGCATGGGAGCACCATTTTATGTGTTAGGACCACTTGTCACTGATATCGCACCGGGATATGACCATATCACATCCGCAATCGGCGGGGCGATTGCAGCACAAAACGGAGCAGCATTTTTATGCTATGTCACACCGGCAGAACACTTGGCACTTCCAAATGTGGAGGATGTAAAACAGGGAATCATTGCATCAAAGATCGCGGCACACGCTGCAGACATCGCAAAAGGAGTCCGTGGTGCGAGAGAGATCGATGATAAGATGGCAGACGCAAGACGCGTCTTAGACTGGGATGCGCAGTGGGAATGTGCGATTGATCCGGAAACCGCAAAAGCAATCTGGAACAGTAGAAAACCGGAGCATGAGGACACCTGTTCCATGTGTGGAAAATTCTGTGCAGTGCGCAGTATGAACAAAGCGCTTGCAGGAGAATATATTGATATTTTGTAAAAAAGAGTGGAGGCTTCATTCCGTCTTATGTTATAATAAAACTGTTTCAATCAGCCGGTGATCAGATGAAAAGAATATATTTGGTTGACAGTGAGAATGTAGGCGATATATGGGTGCCGTTACTGGTAGCATCACAGCCCGATGAGGAAGTGATCGTATTTTATACGCAGAAAAGTCCGCATATGAATTACGAAAATGTGAGGTTACTGAAGGAGACGGAGAAAGAAGCAGAGTTTATAAAATGTTTTGAGGGAAGCAATGCACTGGATTTCCAGCTTGTTACACAGCTTGGATACTTGTTGTGTGAGAATCAGGCAAACAGCTATGTGATCGTTTCAAATGATACCGGATTTGATGCAGCCGTACGCTACTGGAAACAGCGTAACATGCCGGTGCAGCGTTTGAGCGGAAAGGAATTAAACCGCAGACTGCAGCAAAAAGCAAAGACGAATGGAGAAAGAGAAATTTTCTTTGAAGCGGAGGAGAAGAACGCCGGGGACGTGGCTGGAAGTCTGGCAGATGAAGCTGAGATTGTGACAGCAAAGATGAATGAGATGACAGAAACGGATAAAAGCGAAGAGCCGGGTGAGGTCGAAAAGCTGAATGGAGTTTCAGAGTTAAATGAAGTCTCAAAACTGAATGAAGCCTCAGAAATGATGGAGCCTGCAGAACTGACCGGAGTGTTGGAGCAGGGAAAAGCCGGAAAACCGGATGAGACAGCAGAACCGGGTGAAACCGGAAAACCGGATGAGACAGCAGAACCGGGTGAAGCCGGAAAACCGGATAAAATGGCAGAACCGGAGGAAACTCTAGAGCAGGTGGAAACAGCAAAAATAAAAGAAACGGCACAGACGGAAAAAACTGCAGGAACAGATGAACAGTCAGAACCGGGAGAAATCCAGATGGAGATACCGGATGAAATCATGAGGCCGGATGAAACTGTAAATGCGGATCAGAAACTGCCATTTACAGATCCGCGTAAGGAAGCAGTTGAAAAGACAGAGATCTCACAGGAACAGGACGATGTCATTCGCAGTCTGCTTACCTGCATCAGTAAGGATCGGCTTGCAGATTTTCACAATGCGCTGGTATTGTTCTTTGGTGAAGATATTGGAAAAGAACTTTATCAGGAGGCAAAAAACAGTTCTGCGTATGCAATCTGTCGTGTAAATCAGACTGCGATCAGTGAGGAAGAGAAGTTTGATGTTTACTGTCAGACGGTATTTGCTTACAGTGATCCGAAAATGGACTGTCCGGAAGATTTTTCTTCGTTTTTGTATAAAGCAAATACAAAGAGAAAGAACCTTAATTCATTAAGAGCAGCATTGCAGGGACATTATGGCAAGGATAAGGGAATGAAATATTATTCTCTTTTTAAGTCACACATCAAGATTATGAATCGGATGTAAAGAAGGAGAGGCTGGTTGAAGCGAAAACGGGAAGAACATAACGGATGTGGTGGCGGAACACCAGGTAGCCAGAAGACCCGAAGAACAGCACCCCTGGATGCGTATTTTGTACGCATCCGGGGGTGTTGTCAGGTGGTTAAAGTTATTCAAACCGCCGGAAATGTTGAATAAGTATAAATATTTTGAAAAATTACAAAAATTTCTTGGATTTTATGCTTGACAATCGGACGATCCTATTGTATAGTAATACAGGTGTTGAGAAAACATGATGCTGCTGTGGCTCAGTCGGTAGAGCGTCGCATTGGTAGTGCGGAGGTCACG
>ERZ772865.2004-NODE-2004-length-19017-cov-3.172714_pt1 | contig 19017 bp, 9 predicted proteins | sample MGYA00512133_ERZ772865 | MGnify/ENA primary metagenome ERZ772865 (study PRJEB29015, sample SAMEA2737722) | human gut metagenome | biome: human gut; feature: human-associated habitat; material: faeces | place: China | collected 2012 ...
GGTCAGGACTGTATTGCCCGGCTTCAGGTCGGGGTAGATCAGGAACGGCGAATACGTTTGCCCATCGTCGCCCTGATAATATGCCACGTATTTTTTGCTCTGCGTGAAGGCGTTCGCCAGATCAAGCTGGCTGTTTTCCTCGCAGGTCAGGGTCACATCGTCTGTCGTGCCGTTCCAGTTCGTGCCGCCGTTGCCCTTGACGGTGACGGTGCGCGGCTCGGCTGTGCTGATGAACCAGATCCCGCCATTGCCGTTGTCTTTGGTTTTGTAGGTCGGCAGATCGCAGTTCACGCTTTGGGCGTTCACTGCCGGGTCGCCGTTCCAGCTGGTGAGCGTGATCTCGTTGCTGTCGAGACGAACCCAGCCGTCCGGGATGGAAATGGTTGGATTGCCGCCGATGGAGAGCGCTGAGCTGCCAGCCACGGTGCTCTCGTCCATCATGATGACCAGCCCGCGATATCCGCTGAGGGACAGCGCCGCGCTGTCCTGTCTGCCTCTGATATTGCATTGGCCAATGAAGCGCAGCATGACGATTGGGCGGGTCGAGCCCGTATAATCGTGATTGGACGTTATCGTGATTGGGTCGCCTTTGTAGTCGTTCAGCGTCAGTGCGTATACCGGCTCTCCATCACCGTTCATAGTAGCAACAGAAGTCCAGCCTACTCCAGATTGCCGTTCCGTGCCGATGGTGCGGGTTTCGCCATTGATGGTGAGGGTGTGCGTGCCGGGGTTGGGTGCGGTGGTCTGCGGTTGGGTGGAATCTTCGGTGGGTTGGGCAGTTTGCTGGGGCTGGGCGTCGGCGGCGGGCTGGGCCGCAGTTCCTGCGGCGGAGGCCGGGAGGGCGGCGCAGAGCAGCAGAATAAGCGCCAGATTCAGCGCCAGCAGGCGCTTGAGTTGTGTTTTCATGTCAATACTCCTCTCTCTTTTGCGCATGGATGAGAAAAAGGGCCGCTGCGCGGGGCAGCGACCCTTTTTTATCTAGCTTCAGCGCCCCTGATAATATCTGTAGAGGAAAGTCACGATCTGTGCGCGGGTGCAGGAAGCGTCCGGGCTGAAGGTCGTGTCGCTGGTGCCGGTGGTGATGCGGTTGTCATAAGCCCAGAGGATGGCGTCGTAGTTATAAGCCGTAGTCTTAACATACGTGAAGGGGTTAAACGTATTGGGCTTGGATGCGGAGGCTGCGCGGTAGAGGAACGTTGCAACCTGTCCGCGGCTTACTGTGACGTCGGGGCCGAAGGTGGTAGCCGTGAGGCCGGTGGTGATGCCCTGCTCAACTGCCCAGAGAACTGCGTTGTAATAGTAATCGCGGGAGTCCACATCCGTGAACGCGCATGTGCGATATCTGGGCATCGGGGAACCGGCTGCACGCCAGAGGAAGGTGACAGTCTGTGCACGGGTGCAGACGGTGTCGGGAGAGAAGGTGTAGCGGCCCGTACCGGAGGCAATGCCGTTTTCTGCGGCCCACTTGACAGCGTCGTAGAAGTAGTCAAGGCGGCTCACGTCATGGAAGTTGAAGCTGCCCGTATTGCCGCCGATCACGCCGGGGATGTAATCCATGCCGTCGTCGACATAGGGGATGAGCGTGCCGGTGAGGATGGTGTAGTTGTGCGTGTCAGCCGGGGTGAAGGTCCACGCGTATGCCTTGCCGTCCTCAAGAACGGTCGTGAGGGGCAGATCCCATGCGATGGTGCCGACCGGGCGGATGGTGCCGACGGTGAGCTTGGCGTCGGCAAGGGTCTTGCCGCTCGTATCGATCAGCGTGTAGCCGGGCGTGCCGGTCGGGGTCGCCTTGGTGATGGTGAAGGTCGCGGTCTTGTAGCCGAAGCTGGCGTCGCTGTTGAAGGTCACGGCGACGGTGTAGGTGCCGACGGTCAGCGGGAGGCCGGAGGCGTCAAGCGAAGCGCCGGTCGAGGCGTTGGGCGTGTAGCCGTAGCGCAGCGTGCCGGAATAGCCGGAAATGGTCGCATTCTCGTACTTGATGCCAGTACCGGTGTAGACAGCGGAGCCATCCGGGAAGGAGATGCTGCCGGAGACGTCGGTTCTGTCGTGGGTCGAGATCGTCAGCGCATAGCTGCCGCCGTTGTAGTTGCCGGAGACCGGGGTGACAGTGACCGTGAAGGTCGCCGCGCCGACTTCGTTCTTCAGCCGGAAGGTGATCTTGTTTTCGCCTTCGACAACCGCAGGTGCCACAGCGAAGATGTCGTCTCCGCCCTCAACAGCGGTGAGCTTGATGGAGAAGCCGGTTTCGGTCTCGCCTGCGAGGAAGAAGTCGGACGGGAGCGTTCTGGTCTTCAGGTCGGTCTCGGTGCAGAGCTCGGAGATCGTGCAGGGGTTCAGGGTCAGGCCGACCTTGTTGATGGTGAAGGTCTTGCTGGCCGTACCGGTGAAGTTGCCCTTGCCGGTGACGGTAACGGTGACCGTGCCAGCGTTGATGCAATCCTCGCTGTAAGAAACGGTGTAGTCCGCATCGGTGAGCTTGCTGCCGTTAAACATGACAGTCACTTCGGGGGTATGGGCCTTGGTGTCGTAGGTCACGCTGGGAATATTCGCGATCATAGCGCCGGAAATCGGAGCCTGCGCGATGGTGAAGTTCTTCGTGGCGGTGAACTTATAGCTGCTATTGTCGTTGCTGGTGACAGTGACGCTTGCGGTGTTCACGCCAGCGTTGACGTTGTTCGAATAGGAAACCGTGTAGTCAGCAGCGGCCAGAGTGGTCTCGCCGTATTTCACTTCGACGGCCGGTTTCTTTTCGCTGCCGTCGTAGACCAGGGTTTCACCTAGAACTGTGACCGTCACATCGCCGTCCGTCAGCTCTTTCTTGTTGACAACAAGTTCGCCGTTGACAGTATCGAGCTTGTAATTCTTGACGGTTTCGCTGTTCAGAACACAGGTGAACGCATACTTGCCGACTGGGTCGCCCTGCTTATATGCCGTGCCAACGGTGTAATCGGTATCCGCGAGCACATCGCCGGTCAGAAGGCCGTTGAAGGTGACGGTGTAGCCTTCGGTCGGAGCCGGATCGCCGTAGGTGATGGGGTCGTGCGAAACGTTGGCGGTCAGACCCTTGGGGGTAACATTGATCGTGAATGTCTTTGTAGCGAAGGTGGTGTCGGATTCATATGTGCAGGTGATCGTAGCAGTGCCAACGCCCTTTGCCGCAAGGCCTTCGTCATTGTCAAAGGCAACGACCGCAGTATCGCTTATCCTTGCGGAGAATGTAGCATTTTTGCCCTCCTTTTTGACCGTATAATAGTAGCCGTCCGGAGATCCTGCTCTCACTGTATCGCCATAGACCATCGTTTTGGGGATTCCGAAGACTTCCAGCCCTGCGTCTTCTTTTTCGATGATCTTGACGGTCAGCTTCAGGATGAAGAGTTTGTCCTCTCCGCCTGCGATCTCCTCTACGCCGGGGTTGATCGTCTCGTAGTTGTTGACCTTCAGGCCGAGCGTGACGGATGCGGTCTTGCCCGCGTCGTCCTTTGTCAGGCTGCTCTTGAGGTTCAGCGTCAATGTACGATTTGCCTCGTCAAAGGACGTCGGCGTACCGGAGATGACATCGACATCACCTGCGACAACAGCGTCGGTTCTCATCCAGTACTTGTTGTTCGTATCATTGAGGACTTCATCAGGCAGACCGAACTCGCTGAGCGGAATATCCACACTGGACGTTGTGTAGCAGACTTCGACAGAATGCGTATATTCGCCAGTGCCTTCTACGACGATGGGGAGCACCTTCAATGTAGCGCTCTGAATATTCGTGTTATCTTTATCAAACTTGTAATTCTTAGCGTACTCGTCTTTTAACAGAACCTTTGCCGTAACCGTAGCGGCAATGACATTGGTGCTCTTATTGTTCGAGGACACTTCGAACTCTACAAGGTCGCTGATGTCATTGTTCGTGCAGGTCGGCTCGATACCGTGCTCGTTTTTGTCGTACTGGAAGCACATCGCCTTATAATCATCGAGCGTGTACGGATCATCATTGATCGACTTCCATTCGTAGTCGCTCTTGGTGAATGTGATCTGCTTCTTCGCGACATTCACTTTGACAGTGCCGGTGACAGTGGCGTAGACTTCTTGCTGTGCGGGCGTGAAGACTACATTGAATGTTTGTTCGCCAGCATCGCCGACAGGGGTTTCTGCATTGTACTCATCCGCCCATGCGAACGTGCCCTCAACAGGCTGGCCGTTAAAGGATGCAGAGCAGCTGTCCAGTTTGAGGTTGAGCAGCTTATCGCCGTAGGTGGCGCTAAGATCTTTCAGATCGAGTGTCGGCTCGTCCTTATCCGCAGTCGTCGCAGTTACAACTGCCTGATATTCGGACACGCCGTTAAACTCAGGCCCCTTCTCGATCTTGGCTTTCTGCTCTTCCCCGTTGATCGTAACGGTCAGATAGCCCGGATCAAGCTCGTCAAACGCATAGTTTGCTGCCGGGTGCAGCGTGATGGCAATGCTATAGGTAGTGCCTACTTTGAAGTTTCCTGCGTTATCAGGATTTCCGGTGGCTTCCGTGCCTTCGTAGCAATTGTAGCCTGTCGGAGTTTCCAGATTAGCCGTCACATTTGTGAATGTAAGGTCACTCTTTCTGCTGCCCTTCGCAAAGCCTTCGATGGTCAGCGCCGGGTTGGTGACCGTTCTCGGAACGATGGTCACAACGACCTCGTTGGAGGTCGCCGCCTCATGGTTGTCATCCGCAGAACGGACGGCCCAGAAGGTATAGTTACCGACGTTCAACTGTGTCGATGTACTGTCGTATACTGTACCGGTACTCTCGTCCGTTGTTTTATAGTAGATCACGACATCAGAAGGATTACCCCCGCCGATGGCGTTACCGTTGCCGTCGGTGAACTGAATGGAATCGCCGTACGTAATCGTAACTGCGTTTTCCTCGTTGTTGACCTTCAGCGTCAGTTTGCCGGTGGCTTTTGTGATCTCAAAGGTCTTTTCGGCAGAACCGGTATACTCGGTTCCAGCAGCGGTGACAATCACCTTGGCCTCTGTCGTAACGTTGGTGTTATTGTCATAGGACAGCGTATAATCCGTGTCCTTTACAAGCTCCTTCCCGTTCAGGCTGACCGCCGGTTCGGGCTTGATCTGTTCGCCGGTGTATTCGAAGGGGCCGACATCTTCAATGGAAGCACCGCTGATGTCAGCGGGGTTCACAGTCAGCGTGCCGATCGTTTCCGCAGTGAAGCTGCCGACCTTGACCGTGATGTGCTTGCCATTGTGTTCAGCGACTGTCAGTTCGGTGTTCTTTGCCGGGTCAGTCGCGTACACGCCGGAGCCAAGCTCAACCGTATCGCCACTTGCGTATTGCGCGGAAACGACAAGGCCGGTCAGGTTCAGCTTATCGCCGCTGTTGTAGCTCATGTTGGGTTCGTGTGTGATCGAAATGCCGGTCATGGTATCCGGCTTTACTGTGATCGTGACATCGCAGGTATAGCCGTTATAGCTGGCAGTGACGACGTTCTCGCCTTCCACAAGGCCAGTGGCCGGAAGCGTGACGGTGATGCCGCTAACCGCAGTCGCATTGCCGTTTTCGTCGATGTATTCACCGACAAGGTTTTCTGCGATCTTCTCCGCAGTGGTGGTGGGGAAGAAGTCCGGTGCGTTGTCCGCGAGGCGGGCAGCGAAGTGCGGGATCTCAACGACGCTCATGTGCTTGGACTCAGCATCCACATGCCCATTGGTCATAACTGCTCTATCCACGTCGATTGAAAGCAGGCCTTTTGTGGAAGAAATATCTTTATTCGCTTTCACAAAAAAGGTCGCGATAATACCGCTTTGCAGAATCACCGTATCAAGGCCAACAGTTTTAGAAATTCCCTCTGTATTTGCAAAGGCTAATTTGACCACGCCATTGTCAATATTATTTTGCAGGCCAGGAACATCGCGCGGCACGATTCTTTCAACTGAAACCTCTTCCGGATCAGGCGTGAAGAAGAGCGTGAAATTCTGAATAGAATCCTCTTTTACCGTGGGATTGTTATAGAAGTTCAGGTTCACATAATATGTTTCGCCTGCTTTTAACTCCGTTACTACATTGCTCTGGGCTGTATCCGAATAATATGTCCATCCAAGATAAGCTGTAGTTCCGCTGTTTCCCGTCAATATCTGTTTTGCAAAAACAGTTATACAGGAAGCACTCAGCAGCATTGCAACAGCCAGTGCCAGCGCACAAAATCTTTTAAAGTTTAGTTTCATAACCATTCCTCTTATTCTTATCTAAATGACTTAATGCTGCCAACAATATATTGCAGGATCATCAATGCATCTGTTGAAGTAACGCCATCCACTCCATCAACATCCGCTGCCAGCAGCTGTGTGCCGGTAAGTGTGCGAATTCCAACTATATGCTGCAAAACCATTAACGCATCTGTTGAGTCGATACCATTTAAGCCGTCCACATCGCCCAGCGTGTACGGCGGCTTTGTGCCGTACTGGAACGATGCGACCTTGTCGAGCGCCTTGTCGGTCGTGCTGATGTAGACGTTGTATGTTCCCTCCGTCAGGGCCTTGGGCTTGAGGGTGAATGTCACCTTGCCAGCCTTCACGCTCGTCTGGTCGATGTACTGGATGTTGCCTTCTGTGGGGACGGCGCTGTCGCCCGCGAGGAGCAGGACGAGGGAATACTCGCCGGTCAGGCCGGTGCAGTTCAGCTCGAACGTGTCCGCGCCTGCGTAGAAGCCGCCGTCCTTCGTGCCGTTCGTCACGGTCAGGGGGCCGGTCACATTATAGACGCCGAGGACTTCCGTGTCTTCCGCGAACGCGGCTGCGGTGAGCATCGTGAGTGTCAGCACTGCGAGCAGCAGCGCAAGCATTCTTCTTTTCATGCCGCTTCCTCCATTGTCATAAATTGATCCGCATACCGCAGCAGGATCGCCGCGATCTGTGCGCGGGACGCGTTGGCCTCCGGCGCGATGCGGCTGCCGCCGACGCCGGAAACAAGCTCGTGGTAGACCGCCCACCAGGTCGCGTCCTTCGCCCAGGAGGCGATGGTCGTGCTGTCGGCGAAGGTCTGCTCATAAATGCCGGTCAGCGTCAGCTCTGTGCCGCTCTGCCCGCCGTTCAGGCGGAAGAGGATGGCCATGGCCTGCTGGCGCGTGATGGGGGCGTCGGGGCCGAAGCGCGTGTCGGACAGGCCGTTCACATAGCCTTTTTCCACGGCCCAGCTCAGTGCGTCCTGATACCAGTCCGCGCTGGCGTCTGCAAACGAGGCCGTCTTGGCCGCAGCGGGCTTGCCGCACATGCGCCAGAGCATGAGGACGAACTGTGCGCGGGTCACGGGGGTGTCGGGCCGGAAGGTTCCGTCGGAATAGCCGGTGACAAGGCCCAGTTCCGCCGCCCGCTCGACCGAGGCGAAGGCCCAGTGCGTGCTGGTCACGTCGCGGAAGGAGCCGGCTTTGACTTCCTCCTGCGTGGTGTCTGCAGGCTGCTCCTCTTCGGACTTCTTGTCGTCCTCAGCCGTTTTGTCGTCTTCGGATTTCTTGTCGTCGTCGGACTTTTTATCGTCCGCGCCCGGCGTTTCGCCGGTGGAACCAGAGCCGGTGCTGCCCTGCGCGATCAGCGCCGGGAGCGAATAGGAAAGCGGGAGCGCCTTGCCGTCCGTGTCGGACAGGAGCGCATCGGCAAGGGTCAGCTTCGCGTCGCCCGCCGCCTTGACGCGGAAGGTAAACACGGCGAGGCTGCCATCGGTCTTGACGGCGGTGGTGGTCGCCGCTGCGAGGATCGCGCCGACGCCGCCGCGCGTTGCGTACGGGTTGCTCGCGGCGAGCATACCGGCAACGAGCGCGCCGTTTTCAATGCCGGTGCATTCGACAACGGAATCGTCGTAGCTCAGACTGAGCTGCACGGCGGCAAGACCTGTGTTGCCGGTCAGCTCCGCCGTGACGGTAAAGGTCTGTCCAACGTCCGGCAGCTTGTCCGGGGCTGTGAGCTTGAGCGTCGCGCCTGCCGCGCAGGCAAGCGGTGTCAGCAGCTGCACCGCCAGCAGCAGTGCGATGCCTATGGCCAATATTCGGTTGCGTTTCATTCTTCGCATTCCTCCTCATCTCGGTCGGACGTACAATCGGGGTGAAATTGTAACAGGGTGCTGCAAGAGTCTACACTACCCCTAGTATTTGTAGAATAATTATATACGAACTGTGCCGCAATTGCAAGATGCTGGCTGCTTTATTTGTGGGGAATTTGGAGAAAAAAATTTTTCCGGATGGGCGGCGATGCTGTGAAGCTTCAACAATTCGCGGCTGCTCCCCGCCCTCATCCGGCCCTCCGGGCCACCTTCACCGGCGGGGAAGGCTTTGGGTGCGTGCGGATTCGCCGGACTGTCGGCGGTTTAACCGGGAATTGATTTGGATTTAAGATTCTGCGGGAAATATCACGAAGATTTAACATAATTCTGGACGCGCATTTGACATTCTCTTTCTATATTTATATCAGATAAAACGAATTTAGAAAGAGGTCTGTGCGGATATGACGATTTTTAACTTTTTAACATTGCTCGGCTCGCTGAGTTTGTTCCTGTTCGGCATGAGCGTGATGGGAACGGCGCTGGAAAAGCGTGCGGGCGGGTCCTTAAAGGCCATTCTGGCGAAGCTGACGAACGGTAAATTTTCCGGACTTCTGACGGGTCTTGCCGTCACGGCAGTCATTCAGTCTTCTTCGGCTACGACAGTCATGGTTGTGGGCTTTGTCAACTCGGGGCTTCTGAGCCTCAAGCAGTCTATCCCCGTGATTATGGGCGCGAACATCGGCACGACCGTGACGGCGTGGCTGCTGTCGCTGTCCGGCATCAACGGCGACAGCCTGTTCGTGCAGCTTCTGAAACCCTCGTCGTTTACGCCAGTGCTAGCTGTGATCGGCATTATTCTGTATCTGACCGCAAAGGGCAAGAAAAAGGACACGGGCCTGATTCTGCTGGGCTTTGCGACGCTGATGTTCGGCATGGAATCGCTGTCCGGCTCTGTTTCCGGGCTGCGGAACGACCCGAACTTTACAAAATTCTTCCTGATGTTCTCGAACCCCATTCTGGGCGTTCTGGCAGGCGCGATTTTGACGGGCATTGTACAGTCCTCGTCCGCATCGGTCGGTATTCTGCAGGCGCTGTCCTCGACCGGGGCTGTCAGCTACGGCGCGGCAATCCCCATTATTATGGGTCAGAACATCGGCACCTGTGTGACGGCTATGCTGTCCTCCGTCGGCACGAACAAGAATGCGCGGCGCGCGGCCGTTGTGCACCTGAGTTTCAACATCATCGGCGCAGTTGTCTGGCTGACGCTGTTTGAATCGGCGAACGCGATCTTCCGCTTTGCCTTCGTCTCCACCGCCATTGACACCTTCCATATCGCACTGATCCACTCGATCTTCAATCTGGCCTGCACGCTGATGCTGCTGCCGTGCTGCGGGCTGCTGGAAAAGCTGTCGTATAAGGTCATCCCGGAGGGACAGCACGCAGACGCGACGACGGAACTGGACGAGCGTCTATTTGCAACACCTGCTATTGCGCTCGTCAAGAGCGAGGAACTGGCCAAGCGCATGGCGGCGGACTCCGAACTTGCGCTGCACGAAAGCCTGCAGGCCGTGCTCGGCTTTACGCCGGAGCTGGCCGCCTCCGTCCGGCAGCGGGAGGACGATACCGACCGCTATGAGGACACGCTGGGAACCTTCCTCGTACATCTGGCCACGCAGCCGATGAGCGAACAGGACAGCGTGGAATCGTCGAAGCTGCTGCACCTGATCGGCGATTTTGAGCGCATTGCAGACCACGCCGTCAACATCATTGAATCGGCGGAGGAGCTGAAGGAGAAGGGCGTTTCGTTCACAGACTCCGCAAAGCAGGAGCTGCAGACGATGCTGAACGCCGTGGGCGAGATCGTCGATCTGACGAGCCGGGCGTTCTTGCAGGACGATCTGACGCTTGCGCGGCAGGTCGAGCCGCTGGAGCAGGTCATCGACAAGCTGAAGGACAAGCTGCGTACGAATCACATCGCCCGTCTCCAGCGCGGCGAATGCTCGCTGGCCGCAGGCTTCGTACTGTCCGATCTGCTGACGAATCTGGAACGCGTGGCCGACCACTGCTCGAACATCGCGGGCTGTCTGCTCGACATGAAGAACGAGCGCATCGATCTGCACAAGTACCTCGGCGACGTCAAATCCGGCAGCAACGAATTTTTGATGCAGTACCATACGTTTGAGGAAAAATACAAGCTGGCATAACCGCGCCGGATGCACAGACAATATCAGCACGCACCAGCGCCCCCTGTCATGTCACAGCATGACAGGGGGCGCTGCGGGTATTCACAGCAGAATGCAGATCATCCCGCCGGTGTTTTCGTTGATCATGCGGCCAAGGGTCTTTGTGAGCTTCTGCCGCGCGTCGTCCGGCATGCGCATGATCTTCGCCGTGACACCCTCGGAGACGAGTTCATAGAGTGATTTTCCGAAAATATTGCTCTGCCAAAGCTTGTCGGTATCCTCTTCATACTCGCCGAGCAGATAGTCGATCAGCTGCTGCGATTCCTGCTCGCCGCCGACCATCGGACTGATCTCCGTCTCAATCTGCGCGCGCATCATGTGGATGGACGGCGCGCTGGCGCGCAGCTTGACGGCATAATTGCCGTTTTTCTTCACGATTTCCGGCTTCTCCAGCTTCAATTCCTCTGCGCCCGGCATCACGATGCCATAGCCGGTGGCCTTGACCTGCTCGAGCGCGGTCTGCACCTTGTCATAAAGCTTTTTCGTCTGCGAAAGTTCCCGCAGCATCTGCATGAGCGCTTCGTCATCGGCAATCTCCACGCCTGCCTGCTTGGACAGTTCTTCATAAAACAGCGTCTCCGGCAGATGCAGTTCGCAGGTGACTGTGCCTGTCCCTAGATCGACCTCCCGTACCCGGAATGCGTCAACCGGCTCAAGTTCCTGCAGCGTCCCCATCACACTTTCCGCGTCACTAAGGCTTGTAAGCTTTTCCGCACGGCTCAGCATTGCGTCGTACAGGGCGGATTTGACCGGATGATCATCCGGCAGCGCCCGAACCCAGCTTGGTAGGAAGAACCGCAGTTCCTCGACCGGGAACGCATACATCACGGCTTCCAACAGCCGTGCAATGTCCTGCGTCTGCATGACGGCACAGTCCATCGCCAGTGCCTGCACGCCATATTCTTCCCGGATACGGGCGCAGATCGCGTCTGCCTGTCCCTTCTTCGCGTCCTGCGTGTTTACGACGACCACGAATGGCTTGCCCGTCTTCTGCATATCTGCGATGGCGCGGGCCTCCGCCTCGCGGTAATCCTCGCGCGGAATATCTGTGACAGTTCCGTCCGTCGTGACGACCACGCCGATGGAACTATGCTCATCCATGACCTTTTTTGTCCCCAGTTCCGCTGCCTGTGCCATGGGGAGTTCTTCGGAGGCCCATGGTGTCGTGACCATGCGGGGCTTGCCGTCCTCCGTGTCGCCGACCGCGCCGGGGATCATATACCCCACGGAGTCAATCAGACGCACCTGCAGCGTCGTTTTTCCGTCGGGGCTGATGCGGGCAGCCTCGTTCGGGACGAACTTCGGCTCCGCCGTCATGATCGTCCGGCCCGAGCCGGACTGCGGCAGTTCATCGGTGGCGCGCTCACGCTCATAAATGTTTTCGATGTTCGGCAGCACAAGCTGCTCCATAAACCGCTTGATAAAGGTAGACTTTCCCGTCCGCACAGGGCCGACGACGCCGATATAGACCGTGCCGTCCGTGCGGTCCGCGATCTGCGCGTAGATCGAACGTTGTTCCATATTCCCGCCTCCCGTCTCACATAGGAATCAGCAGCAGCTGTCCGGCGTCTGCCTCCGGCTGCGTCAGATGATTGGCCTGCTGAATCGACTGCGCCGTCGTCCGGTACTGCCGCGCAAGGTCCCAGAGCGCGGCGTTTTCGCTCATGCGCCGGATGACGACTGACGGCCGCTGCGTGTTCTGCTGCTTCGTCAGGTCGAGCGTCCCGCCGGACAGATTCTGCAGCGTCTGCCGGGAAAACGTCTGTACCTGAAAGACCGCGTCATAGCGCAGTTCGACTGTGCCGCTGCCTGCCGAGGCGTAGCCCTCCGGCTGGAGCATACACACGGCTTCGCAGAGCCCGTTTTCGTTCAGCGCCGTATGGCAGCTGACCTCCGTGCGGAACGTCTCAGCCTGCACCGCGCCATCGGAATCGGTATAGACGAGATCCGCACGCAGCGGTACATGGACGGTAACGCCGTCGTCTGTCCGTTCAAACGCCTGCGCGTCCGGATAGACCCGGCAGTCGAGTACGGCGGCAGCCTGCGCCGGGAACGAGGCGCGGATGGGCTCACGCTGCACCTGCGCGTCAAGCCGCATGGTGCGTTCCTGCGTTTCCCACTGCGGCTGGAACTCGCCCTTCGTCGAATACGCGTCCTCGCAAAGCGTAAGCGCTTGCGGCTGTACTACCATGCACTGCGCCAGCAGCCCTGCGCCGAACAGCAGCTTCTGCGACTGCTCCGACGCGACCGGCTCCAGCTGCACGCCGGTCACGAGCAGCACCGATTCGAGCGTTTCGTCCTGATCGTAGTCGCCCTCCATCTGGCAGTACTGTGAAAACGGCACGGAAAAACTCAGCGTCCGCAGGGCGTTTTCATTGTCCAGATAAGTAATTTGCAGATTTGCGGTTCCCTTCAGGACGGCCTTGCTCCCGACCAGCCCCTGCTCCTGCACGACCGGCGTGAGCGAACAGCTGACCAGCCGTGCGATCTGCGGCCTGCCGTCCGGCAGGTTCAGCTCCTCGCTGACCTGAAACGCGCGCTCGGAAAGCTCCACAGGCGCATTCGTCTCATAGGTCTGCGTTTTCAGCTGCAGGCAGGCGGGCGGATCCTTGAGGACGCTCATGCTCTGCGTCTGCGGCTCATAGCCGTCCGCCTGAACCAGAACGCTCACGCGCAGGAGCACCTTGCGCGAGTTGATCAGGCGGCTGTCCGCGCTGCGGACGCAGCAGCGCACGAGCGTCTGCGTGTCCTCGCGCAGCTCGGCGCACTCCAGCTTGACCGTAAACGGCAGCTCGGAGGTCAGCAGCTGCAAGCCGCCCGCTTCGTCCGCGTACAGGCAGCACGTGCGCAGCGTCCCCGTCACGAGAAGACTGCCCTCCCGGTTCGTTTTGCTCTGTACCTCCGGCTCGGCGCAGCAGATGAGCGTGCGGGAAGCGTCCGGCATACTGTCGGGTATGATGAGTTCCTGTGTCTGCTCCTGCGCAAGCGAAAGATGCGCCGTGCGCCGCAGGCAGGATTGCTGTTTCTGTTCAAATGCAAGCTCCATAGTCTCAACTCCTTGTATATGTTCTGGGATATATATACGCAGAGCCGGACAAGGATATGTTTCGGAAATTATTTCAGCAGCAAAAGTCCCAGCGCGATCAGGATCGCCGCGATCAGCACCCGCAAAAACCACCCGCACAGCGCAAACGACAGCAAAAGTCCAACGCCCGCCCCGATCAGAAGCAGCCCGAGCTGCTCGGTCTTTACACACATAAAAAATCCCCCCTATCAGCATACGCGGACAGGGGGAAAAGGTGTCTGCTTCGGATTACCGGAGTTTGTGGCGGAAGAACCAGATCTGGAAGGGAAGAGATACGACGAAGGTCAGAAGATCTGCGCCTGGCTGGCTCATTTCTACGCCGGGCAGGCCCAGCATGCGCGGCAACAGAAGAATGAGCGGCACATACAGCAGTCCGTTGCGGCAGCTGGCCAAAAGCGTCGCGGCCTGATGGAAGCCGAGGCACTGGTATAATTGGTTTACATAAGTCGAGTATCCCATCAGCGGCATGACGGCGCAGGCATAGAGCAGTGCCTGACGGCCGATGCGCGTGACCTCCGCATCGTCGCGGAAGAAGTGCATGATCTCGTCGGGAAAGAGCGAGATCACAGCCGCACAGACGATGCACACCGCTGTTCCGAGCAGCACGGAAAACCAGAACGCCTGCCGCGTGCGCTTTTTATCGCCCGCGCCGAAATTGTAGCCCGCTACAGGCTGGAACCCCTGCCCGATGCCGATCACGATCGACCGGACGAGCAGATAGACCTTGTTGGAGATCGTCACGGCGGCGACCGCCGCATCGGAATAGACAGCTGCCGCGTTATTTAAAAGCGCCGAGGACAGGCTTGCGAAGCCCTGCCGGCAGATCGTCGGGAAGCCGACAAGCAGAATTTCGCCGTAAAGTCCGGGCCGTTTGCTGACGCAGCGGAGGTGAACCCGCACGATGCTCCGCCCGTGCAGGAACAGCCACGCAAGGATGCAGAAGCTGACCAGCTGACTGAGCGCTGTGGCCAGCGCCGCGCCCGCGATGCCCATATCGAAGACAAAGATGAACAGCGGGTCGAGTGCGACGTTCAGGAGTCCGCCTGTGCAGATGCCGTACATGGAGAGCATTGCCTCACCCTCGGAGCGCAAGGTGTTGCTCAGCACGAACGAGGCGCACATGATGGGCGCAGCCAGCAGAATAATGCGCGCGTAGCTTTCGGAGTAGGGGAGAATCGTTTCCGTTGAGCCAAGCAGCCGCATAAGCGGCCGGAGCGTGCAGAGGCCTGCAATGCAGATGAGAAGGCCCACGGCGGCGGCAAAAAAGAACGCACTGCTTGCGGTGCGGTTAGCCCGCTCGTTGTCCCGGTTGCCGAGACTGCGGCTGATGATCGACCCGCAGCCCATGCCGATGCCGAAACCGAAAGCCTGAATGATGGACATGAGCGAAAAAACGACGCCGACTGCTGCAGAAGCGCTTGTGGACAGCTTGGAGACAAAATAGGTGTCGGCAGTATTGTAAAACACGGAAATCAGCTGTGACGCCAGCGTCGGAACAGACAGCGATACGATTAACTTCGGAATCGGTGTGTACAGCATTCGGTCGCGCTGCTGCTCACTGGAAATGACACGCGCGGGCATAAAGTGCCTCCTGTTGCGGTTTTTTTACAGTATAGCACGAATTTCTGCGAATTCCAAGCAGTATGAAAAATGGTCAATTTACTTAATTCTTTCTTAAATCTGTTCCGGAGGGGTTTCTTTTTTGCTGGTTTTCTGTTACGATGTGGCAGCACGGAAAACTATGCTATATGCGAACAGGAAGGAGAATCGTTTATGACAAAACGGATTCTTTCCGTCTGCCTTGTGCTCGTTCTGCTGTTCGGCGTTCTCGCCGGATGCAGCAAAAGTGAGCCGCAGTCGGCGGACGATACAAAAAAGACAGAACAAAACGCTGCGGAGGACAAGACCTCGACGCAGTTTGCCTACCAAGCACAGTATTTTGATTTGCCGGAGGATATCCAGTGGATTGGCACGAGTTGCGTTTCCGGCGACACGCTCTACTTTTCCGCCAGCATTCCGGACGGCGGACAGGAGACTTACACCGATGAAAATGGCGAGGAAATCTCCTACGATACCTATTCCGAGGTCATCTTCCGCTTTGATCTCGACACCGGCGAATGTGTGCAGCTTGACAATTATGTAGCGGAGCCGGTCACGGAAGATCCGGATGCTCCCGACGGTGTGACGATGAACCCGGACGGCAGCATGCAGGTTTTCAACAGCAGTACCAATATCCAGACAATGGCCCCAGGCGCTGACGGCACACTCTGGCTCTACCGGCAGACGAGCCGCTATACGGACGACGGGACGGAGGGCGATTCCATCTCCGAACTGATTCAGCTTGATGCGCACGGTACGCTGCTGCGCACCATCACGCCCGTTTCCGATGAAGAGACGGACAGCACCGAAAGCTGGCGCTACAGCTATATCGATACCATCCTTTCCGATGATAAGGGCTATGTCTATACTTACGACTATCAGACCGTCAACGTCTACGGTCCGGACGGCAGCTTCGTGTTCAGCAAGTCCGGCGACGAGCTGAACGGCCGGATCTGCCGGCTGTCCGCCAGCGAGGTCGGCATGACGACCTCCTCCGCAGACGGCAAGATGGTCTTCAAGCAGCTTGACCCGGAGACGAAGGACTGGGGCAAGGAAACGCCCGTTTCCTCCCGCGCATGGAACATCCTGCCCGGCAACGATGTTTATACGTATTTCTTCACCAGCAGCGGCAGCATCTTCGGCGAACGCAAGGACAACGGCGAGGTCGAGAAGGTCGTCGACTGGATAGCCTGCGACGTGGACAGCAACAGCATCAATTCCGACCGCTTCGGCTTCCTGTCCGACGGGCGGATCGTCGCTGTGACCTATGAATATTCCGATAACGACCCCAGCAGGCAGCAGGTTCTGGTGCTCAACCGCGTGGACGCAGCCGCTGTCACGACGAAGACCGAGCTGACGCTGGCCTGCCTGTATCTGGACTACAATCTCCGCAGCCAGATCGTAAAATTCAACAAGAGCAACCCGGACTACCGCATTGTCGTCAAGGACTATTCCGAGTATGCGACGGACGACGATTATAACGCCGGTCTGACCAAGCTCAACACGGAGATCATTTCCGGCAATGTGCCTGATATCCTCGTCAACGGCACGGAGCTTCCCATCGGTCAGTATGCCGCCAAAGGACTGCTGGAGGACCTGTGGCCGTATCTCGACGCGGACCCCGAATATTCGCGCGACAAGCTCATGACGCAGCCGCTGAACGCGGCCCAGACCGACGGCAAGCTCTACCGCCTGCCCATCGATTTCGGCGTCACGACCGCAGTTGGCCTCGGCAAGGTCGTGGGCGAGTATACGACATGGACGCTGGCCGACGTCAATGACGCGCTTTCCAAGCTCCCCGAGGGCGCGACCGTCTTCAACAAGTACTACACGCAGGCGCAGATGCTGCAGTACTGCGTCGCGATGAACGCGGAGAGCTTCATGAACTGGCAGGACGGAACATGCAGCTTTGACTCTGACGAATTCCGCGCGCTTCTGGAGTTTGTCAAGCCTTTCCCGACAGACTATGACTGGCAATCGGATTCGGATGATTATGAAAGCGATTTCACCAGCCTGAAAAACGGCAAGCAGCTGCTCTATCCGACGTCGCTTTCCGGCTTCAGCGATCTGTACTATACGTTTGCCGCGCTGAACAACGACATCCGCTTTATCGGCTTCCCGCGCGAGGACGGCTCCAGCGGCAACGCGTTCAACGCCAGCTGCACGCTTTCCATCTCCACGACATGCAAGGATAAGTCCGGTGCATGGGCCTTTATCCGCTCAACGCTCTCTGATGACTACCAGAAGAATCTCTGGAATTACCCCATCGTGAAGTCAGTCTTTGAGGCAAAAGCGCAGGAGGCTATGACGCAGGAATACGAGACAGACGCCGACGGCAACCAGATCCTTGACGATGACGGCAACCCCATCCCCATCTCCAGCGGCGGCATGAGCTACGGCGACGAGCCGATGATCGAGCTGTACGCCGTCACGCAGGAGCAGTATGACGCTGTGCTGGCCCTGATCGACTCCACGACGAGCTTTGTGGATTTCGACCAGAACGTGCTGGACATCATCTCTGACGAAGCCGCAGGCTATTTTGCGGGCAGCAAGACCGTTGAGGAGGCCTCCAAGCTCATCCAGAGCCGCGTCAGCCTCTACATTCAGGAACAGAAATAACCAACTCCTCCAAAACCGCCGGACGCGTTCCGGCGGTTTTTTCGTGCCTGCGGCTTTCTTTTGGGCGCACGGCATGATAAAATGAGAAAAAACAGAAAGGGAGGCGGGCATATGCTGGAGCTTTTGCACGGGCCGGACAGGACGGCGAATTCCATGGAGCTGCTGGCCCGGATCTGTGAGAACGCGGCGCACGGCGTTGCCGGGCAGATTCTGATCGTTCCGGAGCAGTATTCGCATGAAACGGAGCGTGCGCTGTGCGAGTGCGGCGGCGATACGATCAGCCGGTATGCCGAGGTTCTGAGCTTTACGCGGCTGGCATCGCGGGTCTTTTCCGTCTGCGGCGGCGTGTGCGAAGAATACCTGGACGAGAACGGGCGCATTCTGACGCTCTATCTCGCCGCGCAGCAGGTGCGCGAGCAGCTGAAATTTTATGCCGCCGTGATGACAAGGCCGGATTTTTTGAAGCAGCTCGGCGCGCTCATGGAGGAGCTTCTGACCTCCTGCGTCACGCCGGATGCGCTGCATATAGCCGCCGCAAGGCTTGAGGGGCGCCTGGCGCAGAAGGTTACAGAGCTGGCGCTGTTATATGAAAGCTATCTGTCCGTCTGCAAAACAGGACGCGGCGATCCTGTCACGCGGCAAATGCGCCTGTGCGAGCTGCTGGACGAGACGGAGTTTCTGGACGGGCGGGAGTTTTTCCTCGACGGCTTCTCCGATTTTACCGCCTTACAGATGCAGATCATCAGTGCAATTCTTGCGCACGCGAAAAATGTGCGCGTCGCACTCCTCACCTCCGGCGGGCAGTACGCCGCCTGTCAGACCGGAAATGAAACGGAAAAGCAGCTCCGGCAGCTGGCGGCCCGGCAGGGTATCGAGACTGTCCGTCGGAGCATCCCGGCGCGCGAGCACCGCGTGCCGGATGTGCAGCTTTGGCTGAACGGCCTGTTTTTCGGCGGCAGCGGCTCAGGAGAAGCGCCGCAGAATGTCAGTCTCGTCCATGCAGGCTCACAGCAGGCGGCCTGCGCCTATGCCGCGCGCACGGTGCGCAGCGGCGTGCTGTCGGGTCTTCGTTACCGCGATTTTACCGTCTGCATGACGGACGAGGCCGCGTACCGGCTTCCCATGCAGACGCTCTTCTCGCGCGCAGGAATTCCGGTCTACTGCGCGTCCAGTGCGCCTGTCGCGCAGAACCCGCTGATCGCGGCGCTGCTGTCCGCGATGCAGGCTGTTCTGCGGTATGAGCCGGGTCCTGTACTGGCGTTTTTAAAGTCGGAGTTCTCGCCGCTCTGCGAGGCGGACTGCGATACGCTGGAGCACTATGCCTATTACTGGGGCATTCGCGGCTCCGCGTGGGAAAAGCCGTGGCAGCTGCACCCGTGCGGGCTTGGTCAGCCCATGGAGCCGGAGGATGAGGCCGCGCTGCAGGCGCTGAACGCCCTGCGTGAGCAGGCTGTGGCCCC
>ERZ772865.2026-NODE-2026-length-18873-cov-18.969763_pt1 | contig 18873 bp, 22 predicted proteins | sample MGYA00512133_ERZ772865 | MGnify/ENA primary metagenome ERZ772865 (study PRJEB29015, sample SAMEA2737722) | human gut metagenome | biome: human gut; feature: human-associated habitat; material: faeces | place: China | collected 2012 ...
TCTCGGGGATCATCACCTTGCAGATGATCTGCATGGGCGTTGCGCCCATGCTCTGGGCCGCCTCGATGATGTTGGGGTCCACCTCCCGCAGGCTGCTCTCCACCAGTCTTGCCACAAAGGGGAAGGCCGCCACCACCAGGGGAACGATGGTGGCCGTGGTACCCACGGCGGTGCCGATGATCAGCCGGGACAGGGGGAACACCATGATCATCAGAATCAGGAACGGGATGGACCGCAGCAGATTGATGATCACATTCAGCACCGACAGCACCGGCTTCGGCAGGGGCAGGACGCCGTCCTTCTCCCCGGCCACCAGCAGCACCCCCAGAGGCAGGCCCAGCAGGATGGCCAGGGCGGTGGACAGCACCGTCACATAGAAGGTCTCCCACAGTGCCATGGGAAACTGGGTCAGAAAGGCGGTTTTCAGCTCCGCCAGGGACTCCGCCGTAAACAGATCACTGTACATCCACGCTTACCTCCTCTGCCTGCAAATTGGGGATGGTCCGGAAAAACTGCCAGGCCCGGTCAAACTGGCTGTTGGGGATGCCCAGCAGCATGCTGCCGTAAACCTCCTCCGACAGCTTCTGGGTGCTGGCGGAGATGACGTTGGCATAGATGCTCTCCTCCGCCGCCAGCCGGGCCACCATGGGGATGGCCGTGGTCTGTGCGCTGCGGAAGATCAGCCGGATGCGCCGCTCCTGGCTGGGGTCGGACACTGCCGCGTCGGCCCCGCCGGGGAACACCAGGTGCCGGGCCGCCTGGGACTTGGGGGCGGAGAACACCGCCGATACCAGGCCGTCCTCCACCACCTCGCCGTCGTCCAGGATGGCCACGTGGGTGCAGATCTCCTTCACCACACTCATCTGGTGGGTGATGACCACCACGGTGATGCCCAGCTGGCGGTTGATGTCCCGGATCAGCTCCAGAATCTGCCGGGTGGTTTTGGGATCCAGGGCGCTGGTGGCCTCGTCGCACAGCAGCACCTTGGGATTGGTGGCCAGGGCCCGGGCGATGGCAATGCGCTGCTGCTGGCCGCCGGAGAGCTGCGCGGGATAGGCCTGGGCCTTATCCGGCAGACCCACCAGCTCCAGCAGCTCCCGGGCCTTGGCCTGGGCCTCCTTCCGGCCCACCCCGGCCAGCTCCATGGGGAAGCAGATGTTCTGCAAACAGGTGCGCTGCATCAGCAGGTTGAACCGCTGGAAGATCATGGTGATCTCCCGCCGGGCCGCCCGCAGCTGGGCCGGAGTCATGGCGTCCAGCTGCTGGCCGTTGACGATGACCCGGCCCTCCGTGGGCCGCTCCAGCATATTGATGCAGCGGACCAGAGTGCTCTTGCCTGCGCCGCTCATGCCGATGATGCCATAGATATCCCCGTCGGCGATGGTCAGGGACACGTCCCGCAGGGCGTCCACCCGCCCGCCGGCGTTTTCAAAGGTCTTGCTGACATGCTGTAATTCGATCAAGGCTGCTGCCTCCCCTTCTGTTGTTGATAAACGGTTACTTGGAAGCCTTCAGAGCGTCCAGGCTGGTCTGCAGGCCGCCATACAGGCCCATGGGCTCCACATGGATGGCGCTGACGGACACGATGTGGGTGTTGTTCTCGGCGTTGAAGTCCTCCAGATAGGGCAGGTGCTGGAAATAGTTGGCGTCCAGGGTGCCGTCGTCCACCACGGTGTTGGGCACCACATAGTCGTTGTAAACCTGGATGTCCAGGGTGATGCCCTTGGCGGCCAGGATCTCCTTGGCCACCTCCAGGATCTCGGCGTGAGGCGTGGGGGAGGCGGCCACGGTGATGGTCTGGCCCTTCAGGGCGTCGTAATCCACGGAATCGTCATAGCCGTTGCCGGGGTTGGTGACGGTGCTGACCACGGAGCCGTTGTACTTGCTCTCGATGAAGCTGGCCACCTGCCGGCTCTCCAGAGCGGCCTTCAGGGCCAGGATCTTGGGGGAATTCTCGTTGCCCTCCTTCACAGCCAGGATGTTGGCATAGGCGGAGGAGGAGCCCTCGATGGCCAGGGAGTCCTTCACGGGGTTCAGCCCGGCGTTGATGGCGTAGTTGGAGTTGATGACGGCGTAGTCGGCGTCCTTCAGCATATCGGGCAGACGGGCGGCCTCGGCCTCCACGATCTCCACGTTATAGGGGTTCTCCACGATGTCGTTCTTGGTGGCGGTGATGCCTGCGCCGTCCCGCAGCTTGATGATGCCGTTCTCCTGCAGCAGCAGCAGGGCCCGGGCCTCGTTGGTGGTGTCGTTGGGAACGGCGATCTTCAGGGAGGCGCTCTTGGAGCCGCAGCCCGTCAGGGCCAGGGACAGGGACAGGACCAGCGCCAGGATCAGCGCGGTGAGCCGAACGGAATTCTTTTTCATGATGGTTATCTCCTTTTTATGTCAAAGTCGGTTGATTGATTCTCTTGTATGGAACGTCCGGCGGCCCGGGGCCACATTCGGTCATCCAGCAGGTTCAGCAGGCCCGGCATCAGGCGCATGGTTTTTCAGCTCCTTTCTTATTCTGCCATGCTTTCGCACAGCAAAAAAACAGCGGAAGGTCATTGACCTTCCGCTGCCGCAAACGCTTCATTCAGGCAGGTGATGAAAGAGAATGACCATTTTTTCCATAGCAAAGCATGCACATGCCGCACATGTGCATCATGGTCATCATCATGCTGTTGTTGCAGAGCAGCTTCGTCATGGCGCATTCCCTTTCTCGCCGCAGGTGCGGCGGTTTTCGTTGACGGGTGCATGTTAGCACCATCCGCGCCGTTTGTCAAGGCGTATTTTTCATATTTTTTCATCTTGATGCAAATATTTTCACACAGCCCGCCGGGAATAATCTTGCAAAAAAGACCGGTTTTTTCGATTTTCACCCGTCTGACAATGGTTTTCTCTTGTCACAGGTTCACAAAATTTTTACAGATTCTTTCTTGCCGGAATGCAGGATTTATGGTATGATAAATACTAATGGTAGAGATTGCGTATCTGCCCGTCAGCCCGGACAGGTACGCTATCGTTTTGATGAACGGAATGGATGAAGGAGGAATCGTTTGTTGTCTCGCAAGAAACCTGATCTGTTGACCCAGCAGGCCCGCCTGCGCCGGAAGCACCGGGAAAAGGGCCAGGTCCTGGCCATTTTCCGCAAGCCCATGCGGGAGTCCCTGACCTCGGTGCTGCCCATCACGGCCATCGTCCTGCTGCTGTGCTTCACCGTGACCCCGGTGTCCAACAATGCCATGATGGCCTTCCTGGTGGGAAGCCTTCTGCTGATCGTGGGCATGGGGCTGTTTTCCCTGGGCTCCGAGATATCCATGATCCCCCTGGGCGAGGCCGTGGGTAAGGAAATCACCCGCTCCAAGAAGGTGTGGATCATCGTGGCCATCAGCTTCCTGATCGGCGTGATCATCACCGTGGCGGAGCCGGACCTGCAGGTTCTGGCCAGCCAGGTCCCCGCCATTGAAAACAATGTCATCATCTGGTCCGTGGCCCTGGGCGTGGGCGTGTTCCTGGTCATCGCCCTGCTGCGTATCCTGCTGGGCATTCCCCTGTCCTATCTGCTCATCGGGTTTTATGCAGTGGTGTTCACCCTGGCCATGTTCGTGTCCCCGAACTTCTGGTCCATCGCCTTTGACTCCGGCGGCGTCACCACCGGCCCCATGACCGTGCCCTTTATCATGGCCCTGGGCGTGGGCGTCAGCGCCGTCCGCAACGACAAGCACGCCGGAGGCGACAGCTTCGGTCTGGTGGCCCTGTGCTCCATCGGCCCCATCCTGACGGTGCTGCTGCTGGGCCTTTTATACAAGCCCGACGGCAGCAGCTACACCCCGGTGACCGTGCCCGACGCACAGGACACCGTGGAGATGTTCCGCTCCTATACCCACGCTCTGCCGGAGTATTTTAAGGAAATTCTGGTGTCCCTGGCGCCTATTGCGGGCTTCTTCCTGATTTTCCAGATGCTGACCCGCCGCCTGAACCGCCGCCAGGTCATGAGCATGATCGTGGGCTTCCTGTATACTTATCTGGGCCTGGTGCTGTTCCTGACCGGCGTCAACGTGGGCTTCATGCCCGTGGGCAACTTCCTGGGCCAGAGCATCGCCTCCCTGGAGTGCAGCTGGGTGCTGATCCCCATCGCCATGGTCATCGGCTACTTCATCGTGGCGGCGGAGCCCGCCGTCCACATTCTCAACCGTCAGGTGGAGGAGATCACCGCCGGCTCCATCCCTGCCAGCGCCATGAACCTGGCCCTGTCCATCGGCGTGTCCGTGTCCCTGGCCCTGGCCATGATCCGGGTGCTGACGGGCATCTCCATCATGTGGTTCCTGCTGCCGGGCTATGCCCTGAGCCTGGCTCTGTCCTTCGTGGTGCCGAAGATCTTCACCTCTATCGCCTTCGACTCCGGCGGCGTGGCCTCCGGTCCCATGACCGCCACCTTCCTGCTGCCCTTCGCCATGGGCGCCTGCGACGCCCTGGGCGGCAACGTGGTCACCGATGCCTTCGGCGTGGTGGCCATGGTGGCCATGACCCCCCTGGTGACCATCCAGCTGCTGGGCGTCAGCTATAAGCGCCGCATCAAGCGCACCGCCCCCGTGGCCGTGGCCGAAGTGGAAGAGATCATCGAGCTGGCATAGGAGGAAACCCAATGAAACGACTGTATCTTATGATCACCATCACCAACCGGGTGGTTGGCTCCGGCCGGTTTGTGGATTTTTACCGGGCCTTCGGCGCGCCGGTGGTGTTCACGGCCCTGGGCCGGGGCACCGCCAGCGACGATGTGCTGAGCTATCTGGGCCTGGAGGCCACGGAGAAGGCCGTGCTGTTCTCCGTGGTGACGCCCGCCTGCAAGGAGACCCTGGTGAAGGAGCTGGTGTCCACCATGCACCTGACCGCCCCCGGCAGCGGCATCGCCGTCTGCCTGCCCCTGAGCAGCATCGGCGGCAAGTCCGCCATGAACTACCTGACCTCCGGCGACCCCTCCAAGGCCCCGGAAATCGACATTGAGGAGGACCATACCATGAAGGAAGCAGCCTATCAGCTGATCGTTGCCATCGCCAACCAGGGCTACACCGATAAGGTCATGGAGGCGGCCCGTTCCGCCGGAGCCCGTGGCGGCACCATTGTCCATACCCGCTCCACCGGTGCCGAGGACGCCGGGAAGTTTTTCGGCATGTCCATTGCCGAGGAGCGGGAGATGATCTTCATCGTGGCCCCCACCGGCGAGAAAAACGCCATTATGCAGGCCATCATGGCCCAGGCGGGTCCCAGCACCAAGGCCCAGGCAATTACCCTGAGCCTGGCCCTGGAGGACGTGGTGGGCCTGTTCACCACCAACCCGGACCAATAATCCCCTGCGCACCGCCGCCCCCGGGAAACCGGGGGCGTTTTTTCTTGTCAAACGGCCCCCGGTCTGCTACAATGGGGAAAAACACACAGGAGGTGAGACCATGGAGGAGCATGCGGTCTATCGGGTGCTGATGGTGGAGGATGACCGGGGCATCGCCCAGGCGGTGCAGACCCAGGGAGAGCTGTGGAATTTACAGGTGCGGCAGGTCCGGGATCTGCGGCACGTGATGGAGGAGTTCGCCGCCTTTGACCCCCATCTGGTACTGCTGGACATCGGCCTGCCCTGCTTCGACGGCTACCATTGGTGCACGGAGATCCGCCGGGTATCCCGGGTGCCGGTGATCTTTATCTCGTCTGCAGCGGACAATATGAACATCATCATGGCCATGAACCTGGGAGCCGACGACTTCATCGCCAAGCCCTTTGACCAGAGCGTCCTCATGGCCAAAATTCAGGCCCTGCTGCGCCGGACCTACGACTTCGGGGCCTCGGCTCCGGTGCTGGAGCACCGGGGTGCCCTGCTGAACACCGGGGACAACACCCTGACCTATCAGGGCCAGCGGGTCTCCCTGACGAAAAACGAATACCGTATTCTGCTGTGCCTGATGCAGAGCAAGGGCCGGGTGGTGAGCCGGGAGAAGCTCATGGAGCGCCTGTGGGAAACCGACAGCTTCGTGGACGAGAACACCCTCACCGTGAACATCGGCCGTCTGCGGAAGAAGCTGGACGCCGCCGGTCTGCCGGGGTTCATCACCACCCGGGTGGGCCTGGGCTATATGGTGGGGTGAGGGCCATGCTGACCGGATATCTGCGGCAGCGGCGCAGGACGCTGCTGGCGTTTTTCCTGTTCGGCGGCATCTTCGCCGCCGCCTTCGCCCTGTACCAGCTGCCGCTGCGGGCGGTGGCCTATCCTTTTGTGCTGTGCGCCGCAGCCGGGGCGGTGCTGCTGACCCTGGACTATCGCCGGGTCCTGCGGCAGCACCGGCGGCTGGAGCTGCTGCGGCAGCTGCCGGAGGAGCTGGCCGACGCCCTGCCCCCGGCGGACACGGTGACGGAGGCCGACTATCGCAGCCTTGTGACCCTGCTGGCGGAAAGCCGCCGGGCCATCCGCACCCAGGAGGAGCAGCGCTACGGCGACATGGTGGACTACTATACCATGTGGGCCCACCAGATCAAAACCCCCATTGCCTCCATGCGCCTGACCCTGCAGAACGAGGACTCCGACCTGGCCCGCTCCCTGTCCGGGGACCTGATGCGGGTGGAGCAGTATGTGGAGATGGTGCTGGTGTTCCTGCGGCTGGACAGCAGCACCACCGACTATGTGATCCGCTCCCACAGCCTGGACGATATCGTGCGCCCAGCGGTGCGGAAGTTCGCCGGGGAGTTCATCCGCCGCCGTCTGCGGCTGGACTATCAGCCCCTGGACCGCGCCGTGGTCACCGACGCCAAGTGGCTGGGCTTCGTGGTGGAGCAGGTGCTGTCCAACGCCCTGAAATACACCGCCAGCGGCTCCGTGACCATCGCCATGGACGGCGATGACCTGTGCATCCGGGACACCGGCATGGGCATCGCGCCGGAGGACCTGCCCCGGATCTTCGACCGGGGGTTCACGGGCCTCAACGGCCGCCGGGACACCCGGGCCAGCGGCATCGGGCTGTACCTGTGCCGCCGGATCTGCCGCAGCCTGGGCCACACCATCCGGGCCTCCTCCGTGCCCAACCAGGGAACGGAAATCCGCATCAGTCTGGGCCAGAAGAAAACGTTGCCGGAGTGAAAATCGCCCCAAATCGCAAACAAAACACGACACCCCGTCAGGGGTGTCGTGTTCTTCTATCTTAACACTTTTCCATATGTAAAACAACTGAAAATTTACATAAAATTAACACTTAAAAATTGTCGAATATTGCCCCTTGCAAGATCAAAACCAGAGGTATATAGTATGAAATGTGATTTTTCGGTAAACAACTTTACAAAACCCATGCGAACTCCGGAAAAAGTCAACTTTTTTCGGGTCTAGTTTTTTTGGGCAAAAATTGCAAAAGCGCCATAAGCTGATGTTAAGGAAGCGTTAACGGCGATTTTGCCGGAAGGGAGGCGGAACCATGACAAGAGAGGACGCAGTGGAGCGGCTGTGCGACGTATACGGCGGCAGCTTCGACATCACCCGCTGTGAGGAGGCGGAGCTTCCCCTGGCGGCGAAGATGGATTTTTATGTCCACAACTCCAAATATGTGCTGTCAAAAAAAGCCAAGCTGTGGGAGGCCAACAGCTTTGAATATGTGTATCTGTTCACCGTTCCGCACCTGACCCGGGAGATCTACGAGCAGTGTGAGCGCCTGGCCTACGAGCAGGGCAGGGCCCGCATCCGGCCCGGTCCCAACCACATGTACACCTATATCTCCGCCATCTTCCTGTGCGACTCCTGCGACCCGGAGGCACGGAAGGCCCTGAAGCGGTGCCGCCGGTACGAGAGCTTCCGGCTGTCCTATTGGGGATGGATGGATTTTCATACCGCTCTGGTGGTGCTCCCGGAGGAATCCGTGGCCACCAACGCCAGCGGACACAGTGCAGCGCAGGTGCTCAAACGGGCCCTGTTTCATAAGCAAAAGAGAAAATTGTTTCGAAAGGAGAGAAGTTTATGAATGCTGCTTTGTTCCTGATCATTGGCGTTGCCGTGCTGATCGTAGGATATATTTTCTACGGCGGCTGGCTGGCCAAGAAGTGGGGCGTGGATAACTCCCGCGTCACCCCTGCCCACGAGCTGGAGGACGGCAAGGACTATTGTCCCGCCAAGGCTCCCGTTCTGATGGGCCATCACTTTTCCTCTATCGCTGGCGCAGGCCCCATCAACGGCCCCATCCAGGCCGCTGTGTTCGGCTGGGTCCCCGTTATGCTGTGGGTCCTGATCGGCGGCATCTTCTTCGGCGGCGTCCACGATTTCGGCGCCCTGTTCGCCTCCATTCGCCATAAGGGCGAGTCCATCGGCGAGGTCATCGGCGACGCCATCGGCGCCCGGGCCAAGAAGCTGTTCATCATCTTCGCGTACCTGACCCTGATCCTGGTGGTGGCGGCCTTCGCCTCCATCGTGGCCAACACCTTCAAGGCCACCTATGTGGACGGCGTGCTGGATAAGGCCGCTTCCGCCGCCAACGCCTCCACCGCCATCATCTCCATCATGTTCATCCTGATGGCCATCGTCTTCGGCTTCTTTGTCTATCGCCGGAATGCTCCTCTGGGCATCTCCACCGTCATCGGCGTCATCGGCATCGCCGTGTGCATGTACATCGGCCTCCAGTGGCACCCCATTTACCTCAGCGGCAACGTCTGGATGATCATCGTTGGCGTGTATATCGCCATCGCATCCGTCACCCCCGTGTGGATCCTGCTGCAGCCCCGTGACTATCTGAGCTCCTTCCTGCTGTATGCCATGATGATTCTGGCGGTCGTGGGCATCATCGGCTGCCACCCCACCGTGGATATGCCCGCCTTCACCGGCTTCAAGGACACGCTGGCTCCCTCCGGCACCTCCCTGGGCTACATGTTCCCCGCCCTGTTCGTGACCATCGCCTGCGGCGCCGTGTCCGGCTTCCACTCCCTGGTGGGCTCCGGCACCACCGCCAAGCAGCTGGATCAGGAGAAGGACGCCAAGCCCATCGCTTACGGCGGTATGCTGATCGAGTGCGCTCTGGCCCTGATCTCCGTCTGCGCCGTTGGTTACATCTGGGCGCAGTATGCTGACGGCACCACCGTGACCCCCACCGTGGTGTTCGCCACCGGCCTTGCCTCCATGTTCTCCAAGGTGTTCGGCGCCGGTTGCTACAACGTGGTGTATTCCATGCTGATCCTGGCCGTGTCCGCTTTCTGCCTGACCTCCGTGGATACCGCCACCCGTCTGGCCCGCTATATGTTCCAGGAGTTCTTCACCGCCCCCGGTGAGAGCCGCGAGAACATGCCCGGCTGGAAGAAGGTCGTGACCAACCCCTATGTGGCCACCGCTATTACTGTGATTGCCGGTGTGGCTCTGGGTATGACCGGTTATGCCAAGATCTGGGCTCTGTTCGGCGCTGCTAACCAGCTGCTGGCCGCCCTGGGTCTGCTGGCTGTGTGCTGCTGGCTGGGCAAGATCGGCCGCAACAACAAGATGTTCTACTTCCCCATGTTCTTCATGCTGATTGTGACCCTGACCTCCCTGGTGTTCACCATCAAGGCCCAGTTTGCCGGTATCGCTGCCGGCGGCGAGGGTGTTGCCTGGTTCTACATCCGCGCGATCATCGCCATCCTGCTGGTGGTTCTGGCCATCGTGCTGGTGGTGGAGGGCATCCAGGCCCTGTCCCGCAACAAGAAGGCTGCCGCCGCCAAGTAACGGCTGCGTGATACCTTCCGCTGCATAAAGCAATATAACAAATCCCGCCCCCGGCAATCGCCGGGGGCGGGATGCTTTTGCGTTCCGCCGATCTCCTTGCCGTGTCATTGCCAGGAGCGAAGCGACGCGGCAATCCGTTCCTCGCGCAGCGGCCCGCTGAGGGCAGCGGGCCCTACGGACGGCTTCCGGGAATCCTCCCATTTCCGGCAATCTCCCGGTACACCTGGCGCCCCACGCCCCCCTGAACGCCGAAACAGCCGTCTGACCGACGGCTGCTTCAACACGATTCACTTTCATATCCGCTTCCGATACACCAGGCCGCCCTCTTTTCCGAAGGCCCGGGCGGCATGCGCCACGGTGATGGCCGCCTCCCGGGAATAGGGGAAGAACAGCAGCACCGGGGTCCTGAAGGTCAGCACGATGACCTTGGGGGTCACCACGCACACGTCCCAGTCCGCCCAGTCGAAATGGGTGGGCTTTCCCTTTTCATTCTCCTCCCGGATGCCGTCGGCGTCGAAGTTTACGGTGCCGTCGGGGCCGTTCTGCTGCCGGAACTGCTGCCAGCTGTGCCGGTAATTCCGCCGCAGCATACCCCGCAGCACCAGCTCCATCACGCCGCAGCCCGCGCACACCCCGGTCATGGCCCAGGACATGCCGCCCAGCTCCAGCAGGGCCGTCATGGCCCCCAGCACCGCCGCCAGGATCAGAAAGGCGATCCCCCGCCGCAGCAGTCCCCGGGCATACCAGGTGAAGCTGCGGCACCGGGCGTCATGCTTTTTCAGCCAGCGCCGCCGGGCCGCGATGCCCTGGGCCAGGTCAAACAGCCGCTCCGTGTCCGTCAGGTGATAGTGCAGCTGGAAGAAGGTCTCCCCTGTCATGCCCGCTCAGCCGCCAGGGCCTCCTCCAGGGCGTGGGCCATCTGGTCGGGGCAGGAGGTGGGCTTGGGGCCGCAGTGGATGCCCTTCATCCTCTCAATGGCGTCCTGGGCGTTCATGCCCACCACCAGGCGGCTGATGCCCTGCAAATTGCCGTTGCAGCCGCCCTCCACGCTGACGCTCTTGATCACGCCGTTCTCCAGCTCCACGGTCATCTTCCGGGAACAGACGCCCCGGGGGGTATAAGTATAGGTCATATCGCTCAAACTCCTTTTGTGTAATCAGGAGTCCATTATACCCCACCGCGCCGGATTTGGCAAGACCTACGCCCGCTGCTGCTTCCGCTGCAATTGCAATCGGTCGGCGATCATGGCGATAAACTCGGAGTTGGTGGGCTTGCCCTTGGCGGAATTCACCGTATACCCGAAGTATTTCTGCAGCGTCTCGATGTCTCCCCGGTCCCAGGCCACCTCGATGGCGTGGCGGATGGCCCGCTCCACCCGGGACGGCGTGGTGCAGAAGCGCTTGGCTACCTCGGGATACAGTACCTTTGTCACGGCGTTGATCACATCCATGTCATTCACCGCGATTATGATGGCCTCCCGTAGGTACTGGTATCCCTTGATGTGTGCCGGGACGCCGATCTCGTGAATGATGGCGGTCACCATCCCCTCCAGAGCCGGGGCAAAGGGAGCCTCCTCCTGCTCCGGTGCGGCGGCCTGCCGCATCAGCTCCAACAGGGACTCCTCGTTCACCGGCTTGGGCAGGAAGAAATACACGCCCATTTCCATGGCCTGGGCCACGGTCCGGCGGCTGCAGAAGGAGGACACCACGATGGTCCGGGGCGCGCCCTGGCCCAGCTGGTTCAGCTGCCGCAGCAGCCCGAACCCGTCCAGGCCCGGCAGCACCACGTCCGTCACCAGCAGCTGCGGCCGCAGCCGCCGCACCAGGTCCAGGGCCTGGTCCCCATTTTCCGTGCTGCCTGCCACATGGAACTCGCCGGTGCCCTCCATCCGTTGTCGCAGCATGGTCCGAAACTCCTCATTGGCGTCTGCCAATACCACTGTTACCTTGTTTTCCATTTTGTTCCAACCCTTTTCCACACAATTTACACAGCCAAGGCTGTCGGTTTCACGGCAAACCAACATTTGTCGCTTGACCTGCATATAATTTACCAGGATTGGACAGGTTTTTCAAGGGGTAATTGTCGAATACTCATAATTTCTTTTCGACAAAACCATGTTAATTTGTTGTAAGTGACATATATTGTGGTTCTTAACAGGTCTTTAGCCAGCATCTTGTTATCCACCGCGAACGAAATTTGCCCGATAGGACTCGTTGATTTCCCGCAGCTCCCGCTTTCCCTCGATATACGGGCGGTACATCTCCTCCACCCGGCCGCCGCCGAGATTGCCGCACCCGCTGCACCCATCGCAGCCGCCGTCGCACAGAGCCCGCCGGACGATCTCCTCCCGCTGGGCCCGGGTGGTGTCCTTGATGAGCACCGATTTCATATGCCGCACCTCCCTTCCTGGTCAGTATACCCCCGCCCCGGCGCTATATGCCCAAATTTTTTGTTCCGGACGCCAAATTTCGCCTTGACATTTTGGCTAAAATCCTGTATGATACTCCATGTTGTAAAGCATCATAACTTTACATAGGAGGGACCATCGTGAAGAACCAGACCTATCGCATGACGATGTTGTTCGATTTTTACGGCGAGGTCCTGACCCCGCGGCAGAAGGAATTCTTCGACCTGTACTATAACGAGGACCTGTCCCTGGCCGAGATCGCGGAGAATTACGGCATCTCCCGCCAGGGCGTCCGGGACGTGATCGTCCGGGCCGAGGCCATCATGACCGACCTGGAGGACAAAACCGGCCTCATGAAGCGCTTTATGCTGATGCAGCAGCAGGTGCAGGCCATTCTCGACGCCGCCGAGAAGATCCAGACCGTCAACTACCGGCAGTATGACAACCCGGAGCTGGCCCGTCTGGCCAACGAGATCACGCGCAGCGCCCAGGCGCTGAAGGAGTAACACCTATGGCATTTGAAGGACTTTCCGAAAAATTAAACGCCACATTCAAACGCCTGCGGGGCAAGGGCCGCCTGACGGAGGCCGACGTCCGGGAGGGCATGCGGGAGGTCCGCCTGGCCCTGCTGGAGGCCGACGTCAGCTATAAGGTGGTCAAGGACTTCGTGGCCCAGGTCACCGAGCGCTGCATCGGCGCCGACGTTCTGGACAGTCTCACCCCTGCCCAGCAGATCGTCAAGATCGTCAACGAGGAGCTGGTGCAGCTGATGGGCGGCACCAACGCCAAGCTGACCTTCGCCTCCAAGGGCCCCACCGTTGTGATGATGGTGGGCCTTCAGGGCGCCGGTAAAACCACCAACGGCGCCAAGCTGGCGGGCCTGATGCGCCGCCAGTTCGGCAAGCGCCCCCTGCTGGTGGCCTGCGACGTATACCGTCCCGCCGCCATCACCCAGCTGCAGGTGGTGGGCAAGCAGCTGGACATCCCCGTTTTCGAGATGGGACAGGCCAATCCCGTGCGCATCGCCGAGGAGGCCATCAAATACGCCCGGGACCACGGCCACGACATGGTGTTTCTGGACACCGCCGGTCGTCTGCACGTGGACGAGGCCCTGATGAACGAGCTGAAGAACATCAAGGCCAAGGTTCATCCCAACGAAATTCTCCTGGTGGTGGACGCCATGACCGGCCAGGATGCCGTCAACGCCGCCACCGCCTTTGATCAGGCCCTGGGCATCGACGGCGTCATGCTCACCAAACTGGACGGCGATGCCCGAGGCGGCGCGGCCCTGTCCATCCGGGCCGCCACCGGCAAGCCCATCAAGTTCGTGGGCACCGGCGAAAAGCTGGACATGATCGAGCTGTTCCACCCGGACCGCATGGCCTCCCGTATTCTGGGCATGGGCGACATGCTCACCTTCATCGAAAAGGCCGAGCAGCAGTATGACGAGGAGCAGGCCCGCAAGCTGGAGGAAAAGCTCAAGAAAAACCGCCTGACCCTGACGGACTACATGGAGCAGATGGACCAGCTGCAAAAAATGGGCAACCTGGGCCAGCTGGCCGGGATGCTGCCCGGCGACATGGGCAAGCAGCTGGACGCCGCTAACCTGGACGAAAAGCAGCTGGGCCGCACCCGGGCCATCATCCAGTCCATGACCCCTCTGGAGCGGGAGAACCCCTCCATCCTCAATGCCAGCCGCAAAAAGCGCATTGCCGCCGGCTGCGGCTTGCAGGTGTCGGATGTGAACCGGCTGCTGAAGTCCTTCGAGATGCTCCAGCAGCTCACCAAGTCCATTTCCAAGGGCCGCTTCGGCGGCTTCGGGGGACCCGGCGGCATGCCTACCCTGGGCAAGGCCAAAAAGGGCAAGCTCCAGGGCTTCGGCCGGAAAAAACGCTTGAAATAAGTGCACAGGCATTTATATAATCTGAAATTACATTACAATTTGGAGGAAAAACATCATGGTTAAGATTCGTCTGAGAAGAATGGGCGCCAAGAAGGCTCCTTACTATCGCGTGGTCGTGGCGGATTCCCGCTATCCCCGCGACGGCCGCTTCATCGAGGAGATCGGCACTTATAACCCCTGCGTCTCCCCTGCCGAGATCAAGATCGACGCTGACCGCGCCCGTGAGTGGATCAAGACCGGCGCTCAGCCCACCGACACCGTTCGCGCCCTGCTGAAGAAGGTCGACGTTCTGTAAGGCAGGGGCACCATGAAGGAACTGCTGCTCTACATCGCCAGGAGCCTTGTGGACCACCCGGATCAGGTCACGGTGACGGAGGTGGAAAACGGCGACGAGCTGACGCTGGAGCTGCGCGTGGCCCCCGAGGATATGGGTAAGGTCATCGGCCGCCAGGGCCGCATCGCCAAGGAGATCCGCACGGTCGTGCGCTCCTATGCCCAGCGCACAGGCGTCAAGGCATCCGTGGATATCGTGGACTGATCGTCCGATATCCCTGCAATGGCTGAAAAAAGAGACAGACACTTTCGTGTCTGTCTCTTTTTTACGCATTTTCGTCCAGGTTGCGGAATACCGGCCGCAGCAGCAGGGCCGTCACATAGCTGAGGCTGCTGTATCCGATCAGCACCCATACGATGCTCAGGTAGAATCCCACCTCCGGGATAAACACGCTTACCCCCACCGGCACCGCCCAAACGGCCCAGATCAGCAGCATCCGGGGCAGGTGCCCCACCGCCACCAGCATGGCGTTTTTCAGGTGGTTGCGCCAGGTGTTTTCATACCGGGCCATCAGCGGGAAGGCGAAGGTCATCACCATGGCCGCCAGCTGCAAGGCGAACACCGCCAGCAGCTCCCACAAAAACGAGTCGTTCAGCCGGGCCATATACAGGTCGAAGCCGCACAGGGCCGCCACCGCCAGCAAAATCAGCCACACCGGCGTGGCTTTTTTCCAGTTTTCGCCCCAGGCCCGGAAGAATTGCCGGGCAACGTGGCCGTCCTCCCCGGCGATGAGCTTTCCCAGCACCTGGTACAGGGCGGCGCAGGAGGCCCCCATGGTCACCACCGGCAGCGAGCACACCAGCCACAGCACGTTCAGCACTATCAGGCTCCAAACCCGCTCCATGCCCCGGGCAAAGGCCCCGTTGGGGTCAAAAAACGACTTCAGCAACGCTTATTCCCCCTTCAGCAGGTCCCGGAACCGGTGGGGCGTCTCCTGCCCCGCCAGCACCCGGGAGGCTCCGGCGGCCAGGGCCTCCATCTCGAACTCACCGGCCATAACCTCCACCGGCGCGATAAATCCTACCTTTTGGGTCAGGTAATCCGTCACGTACCGGGAGTGGGCAATGCCGCCGGTGAGGATAATGCGGTCAATGCGGCCGTCTGCGGCGGCGGCCAGGGCCCCGATGGACTTGGCCGCGGTATACAGCATGGCGTCGTACACCATCCGGGCTTTCTCGTCCCCGGCGGCGATGCGGCGCTCCACCTCCATGGCGTCGCTGGTGCCCAGGTGGGCCAGCAGGCCGCTTTTGCCCCGCACCAGCTTCATCATCTGCCCCCGGTCATACTTGCCGGAGTAGCACAGCTTCACCAGCTGCTCGGCGGCAATGCCGCCGCTGCGCTCCGGGGCAAACAGCAGTTCGTCATCCCGGACGTTGTCCACCATTTTCCCGCCGATGAACAGCCGCACCGACGCACCGCCGCCCAGGTGCAGCACGATCAGGCGGCACTGGTCAAAGGGCTTGTGCAGCACCGTCTCCGCGCAGCGGATGGCCATGGCCCGGGTGTTCAGGGCGTGGCCCATCATCCGCCGGGGCAGCTCGGGAATGCCGGTGATCCGGGCCATAGGCGGCATTTCGTCCACCGCCACGGGGTCGTATACATAGGCCGGGATGTGCAGCGGCTCCGCCAGGTCCCGGGCCATGACGCAGCCCAGGTTGGAGGCGTGTGCCCCCTGGGTGATGGCGGAGAGATAGTCGATCATGTCCTGGTCCACGGCGAAGGCCCCGCTGGGGCAGGCCGGCAGCATGCCGCCCCGGGCGCACACCGCGTCCAGCCGGGTCAGGTCGAAGCCCGCCAGCGCCTCCTCCACGCACCGAAGGCGGAAGGGGGCCTGGTCCATAATGGCTCCAAAGGGGGCCAGCTCCTCCCCGCTGTGGCGGATGGTTTTCTGCAAAAGGGCCTTCTCCCCCTGAAACACGGCGATTTTGGTGGAGGTAGACCCTGGGTTGACCACAAGGATGCAATATTCCATACCCTTATGCCTCCTTCCGGTCCGGAAAGGTCACCCCGTTGCACCGCAGCAGCATCCGGAAGGGATAGTCCCGGTCCAGATAGTTCCGGCAGTACCATTCGTAGGTGGCCTGGGGCAGGTGCACCAGCTCCGGCGCTTCGCAGCGGAAGGTCTCAAAGGTATGTTGGTCTCCGGACAGCAGCGCCGCCAGCAGCTCCAGCCGTCCCTCCTGCCGCAGGCGCTCCAGGCAGGCGTCCATCACCGCGGCGCAGACCCGCTCCTCGTCTTCGGCCCAAAGCTCCTTGTTGCCCAGCCAGAACAGAAATTCCTCCGGGTCCAGGTCCATTTTCGTGGTGATCTGGGACAGCTTGTAAAACCCCGCCCAGTTCCGGTCCCGCAGCACCTGGGTCAGATACTGCACCAGACCGTCGTCCAGGGCCACGCAGTCCAGCAGCACCTGGAAGGCGTGCTTTCCGGCGTCCGGGTCCGGCTGCTGTTCCGGTTCCTCCGGGGCTGCATCCCCTTCCCCGGCCAGCTGGGTCAGGGACTCCGCGTCGAAGCTGTCGAACACCTCCTGGGGGATCTCCGTGCCGTCCTGGGCGGCGCACATCCGCACCAGGGTGGGGATGTCGCCGGCCTTCTGCATCAGCTCCAGGCTGCGGCGCATGGGGTCCGTCTCCGTCAGGGTCACCCCCTCCGGGGCGGCGCGTTTCCCGTCCATGATCTCGCCGATATATTGCATGCAATAGTCCATCAAGGTCATAAAAAAGTTCCTCACTTTGCAGATATCTACCCCAGACTATACCATATCCGGGACGCTTTTGCAAGGCACAGGATCGCCCCGGCTTGTCCCGGCCCTGTCCCGGGATAAATCACCCCTGTCCCGGGATAGAAACTGTCCAAAAAGGGCAGCGCCCTTTTTGGACAAAAGGCTTGCAGTCTGCCGCGCGCATAATTTGTTCGCTTTCAGCGAACAAATTCCACACTTGCAGACTGAGAAGTATTTTTTGCCAGGTACACGCCCCGGCAAAAAATGATTCCATTTTATTTGCCGCCTGCGGGCGGCAAACTCTGCGAGGCTTTTTTGACAAACTGAGCCGCACCTGCGGGTGCGGCTCAGTTTGTAGGGAGTAGCCATTATTTTCCTGTTTTGGGGTGCTGATGATGCAGGTGCAGCACCGCCTCCAGCACGCCGCCGCCTACCGCCAGGGCCTTGTCCGAGGCGGTGGTGCAGTACTCCGGCTTGCACCGGGGGTCCACGTCTCCGGCCTTCATACCCCGGAAAACCGGCGTTCCATCGGCCAGAATGCCCCGCAGTACGCCGTCTATAGTACATTTCACGGGCTGGCCCGCCACCTCTCCGGCGACGTCTCCGGCCCGGACCACCGCGCCGATTTCCAGCTTCTGGCAGAAAATCCCATCAGCCGGGGCCCGCAGCACCCGCTCCCCAGCGTATCCGCCGATGAGGCCGGGAATGTTGGTGTTGGGCAGGGCGCTGCCCCGATAGATCACCCGGCCCAGGGTGTGGCCCCGCATGGTCTCCACCACGGCATGGCAGTCCTCCCCCGCCGTGAAGCCCGGGCCGATGCCCACGACAATGGGCGCATCGTCCATTTTCGTGCCCAGGTTGCGCTTGGCCAGAATGGCGTCCACCAGGGCGTCCGGCCGCAGGCGGGTGCGGCAGGTACAGTCCGGATCCGCCAGCACCGGGATCAGCCCCTGGGCCAGCAGGGCCTCCGCCTGGTCCGGGGTCTCCGCCCGGCGGGCGGTGACGTCCTCCACCGTCATCTCCCCCAGAATAATGGCCTGGGAAAAGCACACCGTCCGGCGGATGGCCGTGGGGGCGGGCAGGTCGGTCATAACCACCTGCATCCCGGCCCGGTACAGGCGCAGGGCGATGCCGGTGGCGATGTCCCCGGCGCCGCGAATGAGAATTTTCATAAAAGCTCCTCGATTTCTTGCCGTTTTCCCAAGAATAACACGTTTTTGCGGTTGCGTCAAGGTTGACGGGGACCCCGGAAGCTGGTACAATAGGGGCATGGATGAGAAAATGACGTACAACCTGACGGTCCGGCTGTTCTGCGGAGAGAAGTGCTTCGGACCGGGAATGGCGCAGCTGCTGCGGAAGGTGCAGGAGCTGCACTCGCTGCGGGCGGCGGCCATGTCCATGAACATGGCCTATTCCAAGGCGTGGACCATTACCAAAAAGGCTCAGGAGGCCCTGGGCTTTCCTCTGCTGCACTCCGTCACCGGCGGACGGGGCGGCGGCGGCGCAGAGCTGACGCCGGAGGCCGTGCGGATGATGGCGGCCTATGACGACTACTGCCGGAAGCTGCGGGCCTATGCCGATGACCTGTTTCAGGAGGAGTTCGGCTATTTGCAGGAGGAAAACGGGGACCTTTGATTCCTTCCTCCTGTGCTATCTCATCAAAATACATACAAAGAGGGCTGTCTCGTGACGAGACAGCCCTCTTTATGACTGTCAAAAAAGGGCAAAGCCCTTTTTTGGCAAAAGGCTTGCAGTCTGCCGCGCGCATAATTTGTTCGCTGAAAGCGAACAAATTCCACACTTGCAGACTGAGAA
>ERZ772865.2043-NODE-2043-length-18770-cov-8.413358_pt1 | contig 18770 bp, 15 predicted proteins | sample MGYA00512133_ERZ772865 | MGnify/ENA primary metagenome ERZ772865 (study PRJEB29015, sample SAMEA2737722) | human gut metagenome | biome: human gut; feature: human-associated habitat; material: faeces | place: China | collected 2012 ...
TTGACGGTGACGGCTCGGTAGATTCCACCGACGTATACTATATCCTCTACTACGTTGCCCTGCAGGGTGCAGGCAAGAATCCGACTTGGGACTTCATACTGGGCAGAAAGTAACCCCCTGATTTTTTCCTGAAATAAAAAAGCCGCTGTGCATAACGCACGGCGGCTTTTTGTTTCTGTTTATTCAGTGCTTCCTGAAGTTTTCTTCTTGCTGACAGTACGCTTTCTGGCGGCGGGCTTTTTCACAGCCGGCTGCTTTTTCGGCTGGATTCGCAGCATGATGCCGGAGAACGGCGGCAGTTTCAGCGTGAACTGCATGCCGGTGCGGGTAACATCGCCTACAATTGCCTGCTTGCTCTCCTCGGTGCTGCCGTGAAAACGTTTCCAGTCGGTGTGCAGCAGCGGTTTCAGGCTGCCGCAGTCCGGCAGGGTAAAGGTGAACGTCTGCGTGGCTTCGTCGGACATGTGCAGCAGAATCAGAATGCGGCTGTCACCGGCACGGCGTTCCATGGCGTAGATGCCCTTGGCTTCCTGATGACAGTCCACCCAGCAGAAGCCGTCCCGTTCGTAGTCGTCCTGATACAGTGCCGGTTCGGTGAGATAGAGCCGGTTCAGTTCCAGCATGTAGTGGTGGAATGCATCGTGAATGGGATATTTCAGAATGTCCCAGTCCTGCTGCTGCTCCTCGGTCCACTCCCGCAGCTGTCCCAGTTCGCTGCCCATGAACAGCAGTTTTTTGCCGGGGTGTGCATACATATATAAATAGAGCAGCCGGGCCTGCGGGAATTTCTGTTCGTATTCGCCGAACATCTTCTGCATGATCGTGGCTTTTCCGTGGACGTTTTCGTCATGGGAAAGGGGCAGCAGGTAGTATTCGTTGGGGAAGTACATCATGGAGAAGGTGATGTTGTGGTAATCTTGTGATCGGCACCAAGGATACTGGCGGAAGTAATTAAGGGTGTCATTCATCCAGCCCATATCCCACTTGTAATCGAATCCCAGTCCGCCGTATGCAACTGGTTTGGTGACATTGGGATAGCAGGTGGAATCTTCCGCAATCAGCAGGGAAGAGGGGTGCCGTTCCTTTAAGCCACGATTCATATTTTTCAAGAAGCGAATGCTGGACGGATTTTCTCCTCGGTTGGGATCTCCACCCCAGTACAGCAGGCGGCTGACCGCATCCATTCGAATTCCGTCAAAGTGGAATTCGGTCAGCCAGAAGTTGGCGCAGGATTGCAGAAAACTGCAAACTTCTCCACGTGCATGGATAAAATTGCAGCTGCCCCACTCGCTGTAGGTATCCTCTTTTTCCGGATACTCATAGAGCGTGGTGCCATCATAATGTGCCAGTGCATAGCCATCCACTGCAAAGTGAACCGGTACAAAGTCGATGATAATGCCAATTTGATTTTGATGGCATAAGTCCACCAGCTTCATCAGCTGTGCACCGGCGTCGTAGGCAGCCTGCTTCAGCTCGGGGGCAGTGGCCGGCATCAAAGCGGTGCCGGGCAACATCAGGCCCAGAGCCTCGGCCATGACCTGCATGGTGGAGGCAGTGCCCATAAAGGAGCAGGCGCCGCAGCTGGGGCAGGCGTGCTGCTTGTAGTAGGTCAGCTGCTCGGCCGGGATCTCGCCGCGCTCGTACTGTGCGCTGAACTTGCCGATCTGCTCCAGGGTGAGCAGCTCGTTGATGGCACAGCCGGGGTCGTTCTCGGTGTACTTGGCGGGCAGGTCGTGCGCCTCCATGACACCGCCGGTGACCACGATGGCTGCCATCATGTCCTTCATACGACCGATGCTCATGAGCATGGCGGGCATGGCCTTGTCGCAGCTGGAAATGAACACACCGCCGTCAAAGGTGGTGGCGTTGGCCTGTGCTTCCACCAGGTTGGTGATGGCTTCGCGGTGGGCCAGCGAGTAGTTGATGCCGTCATGGCCCTGTGCCATGCCGTCGCACATGTCGGTGGCAAAATACCGGGCAGCCTTGCCGCCGTGGTCGTTCACGCCGCGGACAGCCTCTTCCACAAAGATATTCAGGTGGCCGGAGCCCGGATGGCTGTTGCCGTAGGTGCTCTCCACCATGATCTGGGGCTTGCTCAGGTCATCGACCGTCCAGCCCATGCCCATGCGCAGGGGATCCATCTCAGGGGACAGGGAACGGACCTGCTGACTTTTCAGCATTATATTCAACTCCTTATAAAACTCTCAGATACTCTCTCACAGGGTCAGGTGGCGGTCACGCGCAGCGACCTTCCACCAGCCTGTGACCTTGCCGTTTTCCACCACCGGGACCGCCGGGTACAGGGCGCTGGTGGGGCAGACGTGAGTCGGGATGGCAAACAGCTCGGTCCCGATGGGCGGGATGTCGGCGATGTGCTCTTCCGGCACACGCACCACCCAGTGCTCCTCGTTCTGGATCACGGTGCGGGCATACTCCATACCCACGATCTCCGCGCGCTCCGGGGTGGGGTCTGTGGCCACGGCCTTGCAGCCCAGATCCAGTGTGAAGGTGTCGCGGCTGGGGCGGCTCACCACGCGGGTGAGCAGGGCAGCAGCCGGGGTAAACTGCAGGTCCGGGTAGGCCTTGCGATACCCTGCGTCTTGGATCACGCAGGTGCCGGGGCTCAAAAACTCGCCGGTCATCTCTGCGTGCACCGGGAAGGACGGGGTGCCGCCCATGATCAGGATCTCGCAGCAGATGCCGTCCGCCTTCAGGCGGGCCTTGATCTCCTCGATCTGCTTGTCCACAGGGGCGGTAGCCACCTCGCGCTCCTGCACGCTGCTCTCGTGGCGGTGGCCGTCGTAGCAGTGCATGCCGCGCATGACGATGCCGGGCAGGGTGTTCCACTCCCGGTACATCGCTTCCACTTTATCCAGCGGCACACCGGTGCGGTGCTGGCCCATGTCCACATCCATCAGCACATTGGCCTTGCAGGTCTGGCCCAGCTTGCGGATCTGCTCCGTGTCATCGCCGATGGCAAAGAACTCCACCTCCGGGAAGGCGGCCTGCAGCGCGGCAAAGCGCTTGATGTTGGGGCCCACCAGCGGGTACGCCAGAGTCAGGTGCTTCGCACCGGCCTTGGCGGCCATTTCGGCCTCGGCGATGGTGGCGCACTTGAAGCGGTCGATGCCCGCCTCGATCTGCATTTGGACCACCTCGGCCATCTTGTGGGTCTTGATGTGGGGCCACAGGCGGGCAGCGCCGCCTGCAATGTCGATCATCTTGCGGATATTCTCGCGGATGATCGCCGGGTAATAGACCAGCTGCGGGCTTACGATGTCCTGCTGACCCTCAAAGGTATAGAGGTTGTCGTTGATCTTATTCATACTCCACCAGCATCTCGATTTCGACCGCGATGTTGCCCGGGCAGGAATTGGTGCCCATGGCGGTGCGGGCGGGCAGACCCTTCTCCTCGCCGAACAGCTCGAACAGCAGGTTGGAGCCGCCGTTGATGACCTGCGGCTGCTGTGCAAAATCATCGGTGCAGTTGACAAAGCCCAGGACCTTGACGCAGCGCTTGATGCGGTTCAGGTCGCCCAGCTTGGCGTCCAGATTGGCCAGCAGGTTCAGCATGCAGTTGTAAGCAGCCTTCTGGCCCTGCTCCAGGGTCAGGTCTCCGCCGACCTTACCCACGATGTTGTGGCCGTCGCCGATGTCAGGGCCGCAGCCGCTGCAGTACAGCAGATGATCGCCGAACTCCATGACCGGAGTGTAGACGCCGCCCTTCGGCGGGGGTGCGGGCAGAGTGATGTTCATTTCCTTGAGCTTATCGTAGACATTTGCCATAAGAAAAACCTCTCTTCTTTTTCTCTGACGCAGCCGAAACGGGGGCTGCTGCCGTTGGAAGCTGCAGTCCCGCCGGGCGTGTGTCGGCGGAACAACAGCCGTTTTTATATTCCCAACAGCGTACTGCCCAGGCTCAACACCAGCGGCACGCTGATCAGGATACTGAGGGTGGAATGTGCAACGGCCTGGCTTGCCAGTTCCCCTTCGGTGTCGTACTGCTTTGCCAGCACGGCCGTCAGGCTGCCTGCCGGGCAGGATGCCAGAATCAGGATTGCCATGCACAGGGTGCGGTCCAGCGGCAGGAAGTACAGCGCCGCCAGGAAGCCCAGCGGGAACACGACGCACCGCAGGGCCGTGATGAGCCATACCATGGGGTTCGTGACCAGTTTTTTCAGGTCACTGCGGGCCAGCATGCCGCCGGCGATCATGAGGGCCAGCGGCGTGGTGGTGTTGCCCACCGCCTTGCAGAAGCTGTCCAGAATGGCGGGCAGCCGCAGGCCGGTCACCAGCATGACCACCATGATGGCGGTGGTGATGTTGGTGGGGGTAAGGAATGCTTTGATGCTCACCTTGGCTTCCGGGTCGAACAGGTGCTGTACATAAGTAAAGAACAGGATGTTGTAGGCCATGATGCCGGCGGCACCGTACAGGGCACCCGCCTCGCTGCCCAGCAGGGCGCTGATGAGTGGGATGCCGATGAAGGCGCTGTTGGGCATGACGGCGGCACCCACCAGCACGGCCTTCTGGCCGCGGGTCAGGTGCATGGCCCTGCTCAGCACAAGGCAGATGCCGATGGTGAGGATGTAGAAGATCTCCAGCACCAGATAGCCCTTGAGCATGCCGGCCACGGCCTCGCGGCCGCCGTCGATGCTGGCACTGGCCAGCAGGGTGCAGGGCAGGGTGACCGACATGACCAGGTTGGACAGGAACTTGCTGTTCCCGTCGTCCATGATGCCCAGTTTGGTCACGGCTGCACCGGTGCCGATCTCCAGAAAGATGATCAGGATCTGCTGCAGAAGAATCGCGATCGACATGGCAGCTCCTTATACCGTCAGCACCATACCGGCACCGGCCGTGGTGCGCCGGTCGTGGTCAATGGCGACCTGGCCGTTGACGATGCACCAGTCCAGACCGGTGGCCTTCTGGGCAGGATTCGTGAAGGTGGCATGATCCGTGAACTTCTTCGGATCGAATACCAGTATATCAGCATAATTGCCTTTCTGCAAGCTCCCTCGTCCGACCAATCCCATTCTTGCGGCGGGCTGGCTGGTCATCCGGCGGATGGCCTCCTGCATCGTGTAGATGCCGCGCTCGGCCACATACTCCCGCAGCACCTTGGGGAAGGCACCGAACATGCGGGGGTGGGGCGTGTCGGTCTTGGCATAGATGGCATCGGAGATGATATTGGACCAGGGCAGACGCGCCACCGTATCAATATCATCCTGGCTCATGGACATATTGATGATGGCAGTCTTACCGTCCTCGCTGTGCATCAGGTAGGCGGCCAGTGCAGCGGCGTCCTCAAAGCCGAATTTCTCGGCAGCCTCCGTCACCCGCATGCCCAGGAACTTCTCGTTTTCGGGGCAGACCACGCCGCTGATGATGATGCGGTCCCAGCCCAGCGTGATGCAGAAGTTGTCCCAGTCATCGTACAACACGCTGCTGGTACGGCGGAACTCCTCCACACCTTCGGGGGTGCCCAGTTTTTCCAGTGCACGGGTCATGTTGCCGGCCACGAACACCGGGGGCAGCATGGTGGTCAGGGCCGTGCTGCCGCCCTCGTAGGGGTAGAAGTCCACGGTCACGTCCATGCCCTCGGCGCGGGCGGCTTCGATGTCGGCAATGGCAGTGTGGATGTCCTTGCCCCAGTTCTTCATGCCGCAGCTCTTGAAGTGGCTGATCTCCAGGGCACAGCCCACGCGGCGGGCAATCTCGATCACCTCGCGCACGCTCTGCACCATGCTGTCGCCCTCACCGCGGATGTGGGTGGTGATGACCCGGTGGTAGCGGCCCACCGGCTCCAGAATGTAGGCAAATTCATCGGTGGAGGAGTAGCACTCCGGCAGATACATGATGCCCAGCGACACACCGGGAGCACCGGCGGCCATGGCGTCCTCGATCAGAGCACGGGCGTCGTCCAGCTCCTGCTGGGTGTAGGGAGTGTCGGCAAAGCCCTTGACGCAGATCTTGACGGTGCCGGTGCCGATCATGGCGGCAACATTCAGGGGCAGCGCGGTCTTGTGCAGGGCAGCCAGATAATCACGGTAGGTGTGGGGGCCGTCCAGGCCGATGGGGCCCATGACGGCTTCTTCAAAGGAATAATACTCCTTTGCCGCCTCGTCCGATTCCGGCCGGGGGGTCATGCTGATGCCGCAGTTGCCGGCCACCGCCGTGGTAATGCCCTGGGCCAGCTCCACCTCGCCAAAGTGCGGGTCGTTGAGGGGCTTTGCGTCGTGGTGACGGTGGATATCCACAAACCCCGGGGTCACCGCCTTGCCGGTGGCGTCGATGACCTGGTCTGCCGGTTCCGTGATGCCCGGAGCGATCTGAGCAATACGGTCGTCCTGCACCAGCAGGTCTGCCTGGTAGGGCTGGCCCCCCAGGCCGTCGTATATGGTGCCGTTCTGGATCAAAATACGTTTCATGATAGGTTCCCTCTCGCTATGAATTTGCCCTGCGGCAAGGCGACCCTGCCGCAAACGACGAAAGGGGCAAGGGCGTATGCCCTCGCCCCTTTCGGAGAAACAGATTTACAGTTTGCCGGCTAAACAGATCTTACAGATCTTCTTCTTCCTCAGCAGCAGCCTCAGCAGCAGCGACCTTTTCCACGACAGTGCCGCGGCGGTCGTCCATAACGTGCTTCAGGCGCACATCGTCGGGAGTGGTGTCAGCAGGGAACATGAGAGAGACCACAATGCCGAACACCAGAGAAATGATGGTAGCAGGCACAGCCGGACCACCCATGGTGGCGTTGATCCAGTTCTTGAAGGAAGGCAGCACCAGGATCAGCACGCCCAGCAGAGTGCCGGAGCCGATGCAGGCCAGACCGCCCTGCCAGTTGACACGCTTCCAGAAGCGGCCCAGCAGCATAGCCACAGCCACGCCGGGCAGGAAGGCGCCCACGATGGTGGAGATGTAGCCGATAACGTCGTTGACGAACAGGGTGATGAAGAAGGCAGCGCCCAGGGTGCAGATCAGAGCGATACGGCTGTACTTGGCGTAATCCTCTTCCTTGATGGTCTTGCCGGTGACGCTGGGGTACACGTCGGTCAGCAGGATGGTAACGCCGGAGATGGCGTCGGAGTCACCGGAGGACATGGTAGCGGACAGGCCGCAGATCATGAACATCATGCCGATGATCGGAGGCAGTGCGTTGGTAGCCATGTAAGCAAAGGCGTAGTCGCCGCTGGCCAGGGTGTCACCATTCATGGTGGCGATGGTGAAGCAGCTCATGCCGATGATAGCGGTAACAAAGCTCCAGCCGAACAGCAGGATGCCCTGGCCCAGGAAGGCCTTGCGGGCAGTCTTTTCGTCCTTGGAGGTGTAGATACGGGTACGGTGGGTGGGGGTGCCGATAACGCCCATGGCTGTGGACAACACCAGTGCGATCGCAGCCATGACACCGTAGGAGCCCAGGCCGTAGAAGGTCATTGCGCCGGGCTTGCCAGCAGCGGTGAAGGTATCCACCACGTTCTGATAGCCGCCTGCCAGGGGGATGGCACGGAAAGCGATGGTCAGGAAGCCGATGAGGATGGCGATGAACTGGACAGCGTCGGTGGTAACAACGGCCATGTAGCCGCCGATGAACACGTAGATGCCGAAGCCCAGAACGGTGATGATCTTACAGGTAACGTCCGGCAGCTGGGTGACGTAAGCCAGGTACTTGGCACCGCCGTTCAGGTGGTTGCCCAGCCAGATGATCTCGATGACGAACATCATAAAGCCCATAACCTGGCGGATGATCTTTTTGCCGCCGTAGTAATACTGTGCTTCCTCAGACATGGTCAGGAAGCCCTTGTTCTTTGCCTTGGTGAACAGCAGCATGGAAAGGATACCTGCCGATGCGCCCAGGCCGTAAATGGCGCCGCCCCAACCGTGGTTGAAGCCGTTGCCGATGGCGCCCATGGAAGAGCCGGTACCGATCATCGTAGCACCCACGGTGCAGAAGATCAGGAAGAAGCCGAGGTTGCCGCCGCCGGTCAGGAAGCTGCTGCCCTCATTTTTGCCACGGCTGGTGATCCAGCCCACAAAGATCATAAAGCAGATCCATGCGATAAAGCCGCCAATAAACAATGGGATGTATTTGGGATCCAACATAGTTTCATTTCCTCCTTAGAAACATTTTCCTCAGCCCGGCGCAGGGTCCGCTCGGGCCGATGTGGCTGTCAGACATTTCCCCGCTGCGGGCCGGCACCGTGGGGTCGTTGTCCGACAACAACCTTGCTGAAATAAATGTACCAATTTTTGCATCATCCGTCAATAGATTTTTAACATTTTCTTCAAAAAGAACCATTTTTGGCGTATTTTATAGTTTTCCTGTTCATAATTTTGTCATTTCCACGAAAAACAAACTGCCCCTTGCAGTCTATTTCCCGGTGTCGTATACTGAAATTGGAGCAGGGATTTACAGAAAAAAATCCAAGCCCTTTCAAAAGCAACGATGTTGCGCTTATTTTCAATCGTTTGCAATTTATTAAGTTGTCCGACAATGCCGTCGCAGGCCCCAAAAGCGTCTGCATCCCGTGCAAAAGGCAACGATCGGCGGCGCTCCGGCCGCCGAAAAAAGGGCGGACGGCCTGCAATTTTCAGCCGTCTGAACCAGAAAGCGCACAATTTTTGTTCAGATATCGGAACACGAGTTTCAATACAGCCCGATATCCGAACACGTCCGGTGTTTTCAGGATTCCTGTGCGGAACACATCGGAACACCTTTGTCGTTTTCCCGACCTGGTCCGAATGCCTCTCAGAGGCCCTATATATAAGGAAAGGAAGTGAGTCCCATGCCTTCCGGAGATGCCCACCGTTCCCTGGCACGCGCGCTGGATATTCTGGAGCTGTGCAGCCTGAACGGCAGCGGTTACACCCTGACCCAGCTGTCGCAGCAGCTGGGCATTGCCAAAGGCAGCATCTCCCCGCTGCTGCACACCCTGCGGGCCCGCGGCTACCTGACCCTGGACGACCAGGATCATCACTACCGCATCGGCCGCATGGCGTTCCGCATTGGGAACACCTATCTGGACGAAGCCAGCGCCCTGCGGGAGATCTACCGCCTGATGCACGACATCGTGTCGGTCTGCCACGAGACATGCCACCTCGGCAGCCTGAAAAACGGGGATGTCTATTACCTCAAAAAGGTGGAGACCCCGCTGCGCAGCCGTACCGTCACGGTGGAGGGCCGCAGCCTGCCGGCCTACGCCACCGGCGTGGGCAAGGCTCTGCTGGCCGACTACCAGCTGCCCCAGCTCAAGGCCCTGTACTACGACGGCCTGTACCCGCTGACCGAGCACACCATCACCGACTTCCGCCTCCTGGCCGACCAGCTGGCCGAGATCCGGGCCAGCGGCTTTGCCTACGAGTGTGAGGAGAGCACCCGGGGCATCCGCTGCATCGGCGTGCCGCTGCGCAAAAGCGGAAAAGTGGTGGCCGCGCTGAGCGTTGCCTTCCCGCTGGAGCGCTACAGCGACGCTGCCGCCGCCAGCGCCCGGCAGGCGCTGGACGAAGCCCGGCGTCAGATTGAACGAATGCTCTGCAGCGTAGAACTGCAGTTCTGAGCCCTATAAGAAAAGGAGTGTTTTTATGCCTCAGTTGATCACCATCGGCGAGACCATGGCCGCCTTCACCCCGGACAGCGTGGGTGCCCTGCGCTATGTGCAGAACTTCGGCATCCGCACCGCCGGTGCCGAGAGCAATGTAGCCGTGGGTCTGGCAAAGCTGGGCCTGGAGGCCGCCTGGGTCAGCCGCCTGGGCACCGACGAGTTTGGCTGCTTCATCCGCAATCAGCTCCGTGCCGAGGGCGTGGACTGTTCCCGCGTCATCTACGACCCCGACCACCGCACCGGCATCATGTTCAAGGAGACCGGCGTGGGCGAGACCAAAGTGTTCTACTACCGTGAGAACAGCGCCGCCAGCCACCTGTGCCCCGAGGACGTGACCCCCGCCCTGCTGGACGGCGTGAAGGTGCTGCACATGAGCGGCATCACCCCCGTGCTGAGCGAGAGCTGCCTGGCCATGACCAAAGCCGCCTTTGCTCTGGCCAAGGAGAAAGGCGTTGCCATCAGCTTTGACCCCAACATCCGCCGCAAGCTGTGGCGTGGGCAGGACTACGCCCCCCTGATCCGGGAGCTGACCCTGCAGAGCGAGATCGTGCTGCTGGGCCTGGACGAGGCCGACGCCCTGTTCGGCCTGCGGGACCCGGACGCCATCTTCGATCTGCTGTTCCGCGACGGCTGCGCACAGTATGTGGCCATCAAGGACGGCGGCAACGGTGCCTGGGTGGCCGACAAGACCACCCGCGAAAAGCTGCCGCCCTACCCCTGTAAGCCCATTGAGCCCATCGGCGCCGGTGACGGCTTCAATGCCGGCTTCCTGGCCGGCATCCTGCAGGGCCGCGATGTGGTCACCGCAGGCCGCATGGGTGCCATCTGCGGCGCCCTGGCCACCCAGACCCCGGGCGACGTGGAGGGCTACCCCGACGCCGCCCAGATGGAAGCTGCCCTCACCGGCGCTGCCATCACCTACCGCTGATCCGCTGAAACCACCGGTTTCATTTTTTGCCGAAAGGAGTTTTTTGTATGGACACTTACGATCTGGTTTCCAAGCATCCGCTGCTGGCCATCCTGCGCAACGTTCCGCTGGAAAAGACCATTGATTACGCCGAGGCCGCCGTGCAGGGCGGTGCCCCCTTCTTTGAGGTGGCACTGAATAGCCCCCACGCCCTGGAGCAGATCACGATGCTGCGCACCCATTTCGGGGACCGCTGCACCGTGGGTGCCGGCACCGCCATCACCGTGGAGCGCTGCAAAGCCGCTCTGGACGCCGGTGCACAGTTCCTTCTGACCCCCGGCACCCCGCTGGATGTGTTCAGCTACTGCGCCGAGAACGACATCGCCCTGCTGCCCGGCGTGCTGACCCCCACCGACGTGGCCACCAGCCTGCAGTTCGGCTACAAGACCATGAAGCTGTTCCCGGCCGGCAGCATGCCCCGCCACTACGTCAAGGACCTGCAGGGCCCCTTTGACGGCACCAACTACATGGCCATCGGCGGCGTGAGCCCCGCCAACATCCGCGAGTTCTTTGACGCCGGCTGCATCAGCGTGGGCCTGGCCTCCAGCCTGATGCCCAAGGACGCCGTGGCCGCCAACGACTGGGAAGCCTGCGCCGCCTACGTCCGCGGCATGGTGGACCAGATCCGCCGCTGAGTTTTTACAGAACGTCCATATCATAACAGAAAAAACAGAAAGGAATCCATCCCATGAAGATCGTTGAAGTCAACACCTATACCGTCCGTCCCCGCTGGGGCTTTGTTGAGATCGTGACCGACGAGGGCCTGACCGGCTGGGGCGAGCCCGTGCTGGAAGGCCACTGCGCTACCGTTCTGGCCTGTGTCCAGGAGATGAAGCCCTACCTCATCGGCAAGGACCCCATGCGCATTGAGGACTTTTCCGCTGTGCTGTACCGCGCCGGGTTCTACCGCGGCGGCGGCGTGCTGATGAGCGCCATTGCCGGCATTGATCAGGCCCTGTGGGACATCAAGGGCAAGTTCTTCAACGCCCCGGTCTACCAGCTCATGGGCGGTGCCTGCCGCGACAACATGCGCGTGTACAGCTGGATCGGCGGCGACCGCCCCAGCGACGTGGGCGCTGCTGCTCTGGAGCGCAAGAATGCCGGCTTTACCGCCATCAAGATGAACGCCACCGAAGAGCTGCAGATGATTGACACCTACGACAAGGTGGACGCCGTTCTGGAGCGCGTGGCCGCCATCCGGGAAAGCTGCGGCAAGTATTTCGGCATCGCCATCGACTTCCACGGCCGTGTGCACAAGCCCATGGCAAAGGTCCTGGCCAAGAAGCTGGAAGAGTTCGACCCCATGTTCATCGAGGAGCCGGTGCTGTGCGAGAACATGGAGGTGTTCAAGGAGATCGCCGCTGCCTGCAATGTGCCCATTGCCACCGGCGAGCGTCTGTTCACCAAGTATGACTTCAAGCGCCTGCTGCAGGCCGGCGGTGTGGACATCATCCAGCCCGACCTGAGCCACGCCGGCGGCCTGACCGAGGTCAAGAAGATCGCCTCCATGGCCGAAGCCTACGACGTTGCCCTGGCTCCCCACTGCCCGCTGGGCCCCATCGCTCTGGCCAGCTGCCTGAACGTGGACGCCACCTGCTACAACGCCGTGATCCAGGAGCAGAGCATCGGCATCCACTACAACGTGGGCAAGAGCGTGCTGGACTATGTCAAGAACCAGGACGACTTCAAGTTCGTGGACGGCCGCGTGCAGCTGCCCGTCCGTCCCGGTCTGGGCGTGGACGTCAACAAGGAACTGGTGCTGGAGGAGAACAAGACCCCGCACGAGTGGAAGAACCCCGTCTGGCGTCACAAGGACGGCAGCGTTGCCGAGTGGTAATGCATCCCGCCGCCTGAGTTAACACAGAAAAACAGCCCGCATGGCAGGAGCATCGTGCTCCGTCATGCGGGCTGTTTGCGTTCGATTTACTCTTTTTCTTCCGGTTCTTCGGGCTTGGCCAGCTCCTTGAGCTGCAGCACCCATTCCGGCACTTTGGGAGCAAGGGGCGGTTCACCGCTGCGGGCGCGGTGCATCTTCCGGTACAGGTCGCGGTTGTAGGAAAGGTGCAGGGTCATGGCATCCCGTGCCCAGGTGCTGTCGCCGCACTTGATGGCCTCCAGTACAGCCTTGTGGGTGTCCAGGGTCTCCTGCAGCAGAGCGCGGTGGGTACCCTCGGTGAACACCTCCACCGACGCCGTGATGATGGGAGCCAGCTGGGGAGCCACCAGATTGCCGCTGGCGCGGGCAATGGTCCGGTGGAACTTCATATCCTCGTCCAGATAGTCCTGCCCATGCAGGATGTGGTATTCCATGAGGTTGTACAGCGATTCCATCTCGGCGATGTCCTCCGGGGTGGCATGGCGCGCCGCCAGCGCGGCAATGGCCGGCTCGATGATGTTACGCACCTCCAGCAGGTCGAAGGCCAGACGCTCCTTGTCCTCAATGAAATCCAGCCCCAGCGGGTCATCCGCCAGGCCGGGCTGGTCGGTCACAAAAGAGCCCGCGCCGTGGCGCACGGTCAGAATGTTCTGTGACTCCAGCCGCTTGATGGCCTCGCGCACGGTACTGCGTGCCACACCCATCTCGCGGGCAAGCGCTGTTTCAGTGGGCAGCTTGTCGCCGCTCTTCAGTTTTTCTTCCAGAATGTAGTCCTTGATCCGCTGTGCAACCTGTTCGGCCAGCGGCCGGCTGGAATCGTACCCCGCAGTTTCCATAAAAACCTCTTCCTTTGGCGTTTTGCTCTGTTCTACCCTTCATTATACCGGAAATTTCTGGCAGTGTAAAGCAACGCCGTGCAGAAACCTTCGCTCCGGCAGCAAAGGTTTTTGTTTTATGCAAAAGCGGCCGGTGTTTCCCGCACCGGCCGCTTTGTGTTATACTGAACAGGTCACAGGGGCAGCTCCAGCTGATGGCAGTAGTCCACGATGTGGTGGAACATCTGCTCCACGGCGGGAGCCATGGAGGCCGGGCGCTGCACGGCCAAGCCCACCACGCGGTACTCCTCCGGCTCGATGGGGTACACCTTGACGGCGGCCTTGCAGTCCCGCAGCAGCATCTGCGGCATGATGGAGATGCCAAGTCCGGCCTCCACCATGGCGATGTTGGACTGGTCGTCGATGACGTGGCAGCGGCGCTCGGTGCCGATCTTGTATTTCTTGAGGAACTGGCGCATCTCGGCGTCGGTGGCGTCGCACTGCACCACAAAGCTCTGGCCGTTCATCAGCGCCGGGGTCATTACGCCGTCCTGCGGCTCCGGCCAGTCCTGCGGCACGATGCACAGCAGCGGCTCCCGGAACAGCTCGGTGAGGTTGAACTCCTCCCGGCAGGTGGAGGACAGGAAGGCGATGTCCACCTGACCGGTGCGCAGCCATTCCTTGACATCATCGTAGGTGCCCTGATATACTTCGATCTCGATCTGCGGATAATGCGCCGCAAAGCTTTTCAGCAGCCCGGGCAGCAGCGAAGCGCACACCGAGTTGAATACCCCCAGCTTCACCTTGCCCTTTTCCAGACCGTTCAGGCGGGCAATGCTCTGCTTCAGCGCCTCGTCGCTGTTGAGCACCTCGCGGATAGAGGGATACAGGGAAGCGCCGTAGCTGGTCATGGATACGCCGTTTTTGCCGCGGTTGAACAGGGCAAAGCCCAGCTCCTCCTCCATTACGGCAATGGCGTGACTGATGGCCGAGGGGGTCAGGTGCAGCTGCTGTGCCGCCTTGTTGAAGCTGCCCTGCCGAGCCACGGCATCAAAAATTTCGTAGGAAAAAAGCGTCATGCCCAAAGCCTCCTTCCGTCTTTACTGGTTCGGAGACGCCCGATTCTCTGTGAATCTTTTTCATCTTTCATTTGAGATAGTTCAATTATCTTCTTGATTGTACTATCCCGCGCCTTTTCTGTCAAGCATTTTGCCCCGATTTTTGCACGTTCTGTGCAGATTTTGCCGCGATTTTTGCAGGAAATGCCGCCTTTCCTCCGTTATAGTTCCTGTAACGATTTTTAACGACCCGAACGAGGTATTTTTTATGACCGCACTTTCCCCGCGCCGCACCTTCAGCGGCACTGCTCTTAAAACCATTGCCTGCATTACCATGCTGGTGGACCACATCGGCGCGTCCTGCATCGAGGCAGGCATCCTTACGCCCGGGCTGGACGCCGGCACCCTCTCGCAGGACGCCCTTTCCGCCTACCCGCTGTACCGGCTGGACATGGTGCTGCGCTTCACCGGGCGGCTGGCCTTTCCCCTGTTCTGCTTTTTGCTGGTGGAGGGCTTTGTGCACACCCACAACGTCAAAGGCTACCTTGGGCGGCTGGTGCTGTTCGGCATTTTGAGCGAGGTACCCTTTGACCTTGCGTTCTTCCGCACCCCCTTTGACCCCAGTGCGCAGAACGTTTACTGGACGCTGGCGCTGGGCGTGCTGGCCATGGCGGGTTTAAACCATTTTGAAAAGCCGGACGGCTCCACCGGCTGGCAGGGTCTGCTATGTGCCGGCGGGTGCGTGCTGCTGGGCTTTCTGGCCAACACGGATTACAACGGCATCGGCGTGCTCATCATCTGCGCACTGTACCTGACCCGCGCCGACCGCAAGCGCCAGTGCATCGTGGGCGCGGTGCTGTTCGCCTTTGAGTACACCGCCCCGCTGGCCTTCGTACTCCTCTGGCTCTACAACGGCCAGCGCGGCAATTGCAGCAGGGCGATGCAGAAGGTGTTCTACTGGTTCTACCCGGTGCACATCGCGCTGTTGGCCGGGGTCACAAACTTTCTATTATAAGGTAGAGGGCCGAAAAGGGGCCTCCGCAAACGCGCGGAGGCCCCTTTGTTTTTTTATCGCGTCAGAGCGGGAACAACTGCCCTGTCAGCAGCAGCATGACCGGCACCGTGACCAGCATACAGATGGTGGAGTGGGCCACGGCCTGGCTGGCAAGGGCAGGCTCGGTGCCGGACTGCTTTGCCACCACCGCCGCCAGGCTGCCCGCCGGGCAGCTGGCAATGACCATCAGCCCGGTGCGCAGGACGTTGTCCAGCGGCAGCAGCCGCAGCACCAGCACCGCCAGAATCAGCCATCCGGCGGCGACGCTCATGTTGACCAGCTTTACAAAGACCGCATTCATGCTCATCCCTTCCTTTCGTCGATCATGCGGCGGATCTCCGCCCGTTCCTCCTCCGTCAGCTTCCGCCCCTGGGTAAAGGCCGCGATAAAGGCGGGCAGCGAGCCGTGGAAGCTGTCGGCCACGTACTGTTGGCTCTGGCGGGCGTAGAACTCCTCACGGCTCATTCGCACGGTGACAAGGCCGCCGTCGTTCTGGAACAGCCCCTTATCGCACAGCCGCCGCAGCACCGTGTGAACGGTGGTGCGCTTCCAGCCCATCTCCGCCTCCCCCAGCTTCACCAGCTGGGAGGACGTGACCGGCGCGGTGCGCCAAATGATATCCGCAAATTTGGACTCTACGATCCCCATCTGCAATTCTGACATGGTAGCTCCCTCCTGTCCGACTACACTATGTAGTCTTTTCTATAGACTACAGCATATAGTCTCATTTGTCAAGGGGGAAAATGGAAAAAGCGGTTTCTTTATCAGAAACCGCTTTTTCGCTACGTTATTCTTTTGGGAGGTCTGTCCAGCTCATATCCACCCAGATGGCGGGGCGGACGTATTCGCCCTCGTAGGAGCGAGCGCCCTCGCCCACACCGCCGCGAGTATACACGCTGTCGGGGTGATTGCCGCCGTCGGTGGTGCGCAGCCACCAGATGGCCGGGGCGGGAGCCGTGGCGTTTCCGGCCCAGGGATCCTCCGACAGAGCGTAGGCGGTATAGTCCGTGACGGTGGCCGCCTCGGAGGAGAAGTAGGCGTAAACCTCGGTATCACTTAGCAGGAACACCCGATCCTCGGTGGTGAAGGGGTTTTCGCTCCCCTTGCGGCCACCGGGAGCGGTGATGACGGTGGTGGTCAGCAGCCGGCTCTGCTCCTCGGCGCTGAACGCGGCATTGAGGAACGTACTGTTCAGCCACTGGCGGAGGGAGCAGCTCTCCCAGGTGAAGGGCTCTGTCACCGGCTCATAGAAGGGCATGAAGGACTGATGGCTCAGTGCGTACTTGCTGAGCAGCAGCGCCTTGTCGCCGTCCCGAGCCAGCACCAGCCATTCGATGGGCTCCTTGCCGTTGGCGGCGTCGCCGTCCTGCTCATAGCTGCCGAATAGGACGGTCTCCGGTTCCTCGCCTGTCTGACCAAGATAGCGGGCGTCGCCCTCCAGCCAGTCGCGGAAGCTGGAGTCCGCTATGCTGTAGACATGCTCCGCGCCGCCGCTGCTGACGATCACATTGCTGACAGTGAATTGTAAGTTGTTCCGTTCCAATGTGTCCTCGTAGAAATACAGCGTGCTGTCGCCGATCTCCAGCAGGGCCGCAAGCTGGAAGCTCGCCTCGTCGATCGACTCGATCGGCTGCCAGACCTCCGACCGCAGAAAGCGGGTCAGCACCGGAGCGGGGATTCCGTTGTCCGTATACAGCGTGTCGCCGTATGCCCAAGTCATGTCGAAGGTGTCCATCTCCTCCGCCTGCGCCGCCAGCTTCAGCAGCAGCGTGTCGGTCTGGGTCAGGGCGCGCCGCACATCGGCGCAGCCCATCTCTCCCATGTTATACCAGCGGCTCTCATCACCGGCGGTGATCTTGACGGTGCTCTCCCCCGGCGCGGCGGCATAGAAGCGAAGGGTGGTGTCATCGTTCACCTGCGCAAGAATGGTGTAGTCCTCATCTGTACCGTCATCAGCCCGGCCCTCCCGCAGGAAGGTCCAATCGGCGTTTGACAGCAGCTTGCCCAGGGTGGAGCCGGAGGTGGTCTCCACATCGCCGGCATAGCCGGTCAGCGTGACGGTGTCCGTCTGATAGGCGATGGTCGCCACGTTATGATAGTTGGCCAGAGACAGGTCGGGCTCCTCGTTCTCTGTCCCCTTGGGGTTGGTCAGGAAGCACACCGCCACCACGGCGCACACCACCACCGCCGCCAGCACCGCCCAGAAGGCGGGCTTTTTGTACCACAGTACCGCCTTTACGCGGGTCTTGACCCCCACCTCGCCAAAGGCCAGCGGGCAGGCCGCCACCCAATGGCGGCCCCGACTGCAATCCAGCAGCGCCTGAGAGTAGGCCGCCCGCTCCTCCGCCGCCATGTCGCGGATCACCCGCTCGTCGCAGGCCAGCTCCATATCCCGGCAGAAAAGGATATACGCCGCCCACACCAGCGGGTTATACCAGTACACCGCCAGCAGCAGGAAGCCCAGCGGCTTCCACAGGTGATCGCCCCGCCGCAGATGAGCCCTTTCATGCCGCAGGACGCAGACACGCGCCGCTTCATCCATGCCGGAGGTCAGGTAGATACGGGGTCGGAACATCCCCAGAATAAAGGGGGACTTGATGCTGTCGCACAGGTAGACATTGCCCTCCAGCGGGATGGACGCCGCTACGTCCTCCCGCAAGCTCAGATAGCCCGCCAACGCCAGCATCAGCATCACATAGATACCCACCGCCCACAGGATGGAGGGAAGGTTCATATCCACAGAGCGGGCGGGCGGTTGGGGCTGGGGGATGGCGTCCGCCGCCGTTGTGGCGTCCGGCACGGTGCTGTCCGGGGTAGACGGGGTCTCCGCCGATACGCCAGGCAGCAGCGTGGCGGGACGGTATCTGACGTCGCCGCAGAAGCCCGTATCCTGAAAATACGTCACCTGGCCGCTGGACTGTACGGCATCTCCCGCCAGCCGGTAGACCGACAGGTCGGACTGGAGCGCCACGGGGCACACCAGCCGCACCGCCACCAGCGCCCACAGCGCGCACAGCACCCACTTGGGCGCCAGCCTTTTCAGCAGCGGCCGCAGCAACAGGAGCGCCGCGATCAGCCAACTGGCGGCCACCGCCAGATTCAGTGAGCCAACAAACAGTTGCCGCAGATTATCCATAGTCAGCCCTCCTTCCGGAATGTGTCGATCATCCGCTGGATCTCGTCCACCTCCGCCGCCGACAGCTTCTTGCGAGAGGTAAAGGCCGTGATAAAGGCGGGCAGCGACCCGTCAAAGGCGTCCTCCACGAATTGCTCCGACCTGGCGGCGTAGAACTGCTCCTGGGTCATCACCACCGACACAAGGCCGTTTTCGTTTTTGAACAGGCCCTTTTCGCACAGCTTCCGCAGCACCGTGTAGGTGGTGGGCTTTTTCCAGTTCA